>JAABVA010000387.1_pt1 | contig 57083 bp, 55 predicted proteins | sample 5560331 | NCBI WGS metagenome assembly JAABVA01 (sample SAMN12812661, study PRJNA571458) | rock metagenome | isolation source: Antarctica rocks | place: Antarctica: Victoria Land, Mt New Zealand sud | collected 2016-01-07
AGTTAACGGAGCCCTTCTGAGCATGGTGGATGTGGTTGAAGAAGGTTGATTGTTTTGAAGGTACGCGATTTTACGTGTTTTCGCTTAAGTGACCGTGACTTTTTGCAGGGTACTGTATGAGAGATGACCGCTTGGGGATTCATAGGGAATGCCGTAGGCTTTTTTTTTTTTGGATTGTTTACGAACGGGGGTTGCAGACTGGGCGCTCGTTCGACCCATGGAAGGTGGTTCAGTCGGCCGAGCCGATTTTGGTTGGTGCGGGTTTCCAGTTGTGCTTGGTTCTGGGCTTTGGGGAAGGGAGAAGCATGGCTTGCGCGAAGACGTATAGGGTGTGTGTGTGTGATGTTGGTGTGTGAATTGGTGTTTAGGAGACTGTCTGGATGTTGTACTGTACGCAGCTGTGTCGTTACTGGAACCCTAGTTGTTGAGGCTGTCTCGGCATTCATCGACGCAGAAGCAGCCGTTGGTTATGCCTTTCTTGATGCTCATGAGACTGTCCAGATATGTACGCAGCTATGTCATTACTGGAACCTAGTTCCTGCTGCTATCCGGCCATTGTCGACGCAGAAGCATCATCTGGCTGTGCCTCTCTTGATGCTCGTTTTCGCGATCTAACGATTTATCAAGGAGCAGTCGTTTTTGCTTGCTTGTTCGACTTTCTTGCCTTCGCGTTTAGATGAGCAAAAAAAAACCCCCTCCGGTAGCCATCGAAGGGAATGGAAATTGTCAAGATTGTTCATTCTGCCCATGTGACTGATCCGCGCGGCTTCCGCAAAGTTATCAAAGAACTGCACTGATTTTGGATCATCAAGGCAAGTCGCTCGCCAAGTTCAATGAGCTGTTAGCAGGGACTGGGATGGAGAACGGGCGGATTGAAGAAAGAATCTTAACATGAGGTTGGTTGCCAAAGCGTATGAGCTGCGGCGGATGCTGTCAAAAAACCGAGCGGGTTGCCTTAATATTTCACAAATCATCTGATTGTTCTTCAAGTCTTGGTACGGTACGTAAGAGTCAGCGACGTTCATATTCAAGAGGCTGTGGATCATCTTTCGGCTCTGCAGAAGATTTATAGTCAGTATTTCCTGGGGTTCTAGGGTTTTTCGGACCCAGAAAAACTCGCTCCCTTCCTGGATATTTTCTGAGAATGGAGGCTTTAGTATCGGAACCGAATTATGGGGATGTGCAATCGCACTATAGTGACCAACCATTCGCCAGGAAGGACCGTACCGCTTGAGATTGTCAGTTGAGATGCTTTGCAGGCCATTTCAGACGAACTCAAGACCCTGGGACTGCTGTACTGAGATGGTGCGAGGGAATATGCAGAGAAGAATTCATGTTACTTAATTGGTTAAGATAATAGCATTTTGACTGTGGGTTGATGCTGCACAGGTATGTTTTAATTTTGGGGTGTTGAGCGGACATCTTCCCAAAGCATTCATTCCAACTGGATTGATAGGTACGAGGAACTATGTAGAGAAGGATTGAATTTGGTGGGTTGTTTGGTGTGGAGTTAGTCTACCTGGTGATAATCGCATTGACACTTTAAATGTTTAAGGATAAAGTTGCTGGTATGTAGATATTGACTGTCTTCTAAGTTTTACTAAAAAGCATAATATGAAGTTTTCCTTGCTTGAAATTTTGAAGCGAAAAGTGCCTACTCAGCTTCCACGAAGCCTTGTCTTCGAGTTCAAAACATATTTCTAATTCACCATTTTCTCAGGCGTATGCTCCTGCCGCGGCTGTTAGCAATCCACGATTGGGGTTTGACTAACCGATTTCTTGTGACCGACTGCAGCATTCGAGATTCCATGACTTATGCAGAACTCCTAGAGCTTGGCAGCCCTTGGCGCATACTCATTAAAAAGCTGCACCAAATGCTTTGTCGACGCTGCCTCTAAATGGCCTTCATGCACAACAGAAAGATCATATTTCCTCGCAATCGGATACGTGATATGCGCCGTCGACTTCTCATGCAAAGAACCAATACCCGCATTCAAATGTTCCGTGACCAAGGCTGCATGCTTCGATAGCTTATGGAAGTCCCCCTTGTTCCGGTGGTCGCGCACAGAAACGAACTCGTCTGGGCTCAGCTTCTTGAGCAGCCCGTTGCCGTTATGGGTGAAGAGAGGGACGGCAAGATAGTGGTCCTGATACAGTGCGATGACAATGGCTTTCCGTACCTTTGTATGGATGGGTCCAAACTTCGTATCGCTTCTGTATCTGTCGGCGACGGTGACGTTCGAGGACGCGGGGCCGCCTTGATTCAAATCCGTTTCATGCATAGCTGCTCTTATTAGCATTCCAGGGCGGTACGACGCCTTTGGAATCTTAGCGCCCCTGCTGTTCTGTGCAGCCATGAGAGCTTGGTCCCGCTCCGAGGTTGGCATGCACGATTCTTTGTAGATCGAGCCGGCCCTGACCCTGACCCTGGGTTGGTAGATGGTTGATCTGGCCGCTGCGGCCACGCTCGCATTGGACTGCCACCCTGGATATAGGCCTATTCGGGGCTTTGGGATAGGTATGGCCTGGGATGGCGGCAGCCTGGAATTATTGGAAGTCGCTGTGAGCGGCTGCTTGCTGGAGTATGTGTTGCTCTTTGCATTCGAAGGCTTTCTGTGCTGCACGGGCTTAAAGCCATCGTCTTCGGCCACTGAGGATATCGAATTCTGTATGGGGTTCTTATTTGTCAGACACGTCTCGCTTGGGGTTAAGCTTACATTTGAAGGGAGTTGGGCCGGGCTTGGCTGAGAAGTGGCTGCCAATTTCCTCCAGGAACTGCCACCAGCAATGACACTCGGTGGTGCTCTGCTAGATATTCTTCGAGACATGATATTAGATGTGAAATCTGTGATCTGTGATCTGTGCTACTTGTCGAATGTTGCTTATTAGATCGACTTAGGGGTCAGAGTAAGTCTTTTAAGAATTGGAATTCAGCTTCAGTTCTTTGCTGATAAACGACAAATATATGTCCTTTGTTGGAAACAAATAGTTGGCAGGCTCGGGCAATAGTGTACCAAACGAAGGGAGTGAGGAGAATGCGAGTTCAACGAAAAAGTGCGTCTTTGTCGAGAAAACAATGTCTTTCAAATATACTTTGTCCCTGGGTGTCAATGTTACAGATATGTGGGATAAAGAGATTTTGATCGGATAGAATCATATAGATCGCGGGACCAGCTCTTCGTTCCTTTCGTATCTGCTCTCCTACTGCAAAACACATACACAATACGACACCAGAGCTATCGCGTTACAGTTCAATATTTCTCATCGACTTCATCACTGCACCATGGATTTTAGACGCATGAGTATCGGCGTTGGGAGCTTTGTACAGAGAACGCTCAGGAAGGCTGGTTGCCCATGGAAGACCGTAAAGGTCCAAAGCCCGCTGTTGTCACGGTCGGCGCTTTCGAAGCTGTGGTCTGGAAGATCGCAATCAATGAACGAGGGGCACAGCAACAATCCACAGCAAGCGAACGACGCCCTAGAAACCACGGCTATCGATCTGCCGGATGCTCAGCCTGAGTCAGAGGTCCCCCTTCACCAGACAGAGAGCCAAGCAGAGGAAACTGAGCCGCTAGACAGCCCGCCATATACTGATGGACCCAGTCGTGTCATCCTTGCTAACGACGGTACCAAAAACTGTCTTGCGCTTCTTCTTACCGAGAGACTTGTTGCTGACTTGAACGAAATTGACGAGACCAGGCGTAAGCTAGAGATCGTTGAGAAGAAGTATGAGAACATCCAGAGAGAAGTCAACATCAATCAGATCTTCGTCAACCAATCAAATGACACAATCCAAGTAACGGAAAGCGAGGAAGAACGGAATCGGACGATTAGGGAGATTCAGGAGCGCGAGCAAACCCTGCTCAGAAATAACGAAATCAAAGATTCTCTAGAGGAGGAAGTCCGCACGGAATCACGGAACCTACGATTTATGCAAGATACATCGCAGGCGATGCTCAGGCACGTTTTCACCGAGGCGGAGTTGGTCAGCCTCCCCAATCCAGACACGAATGACCTTTGCGAGAATGAGGATGAGGACGACGCCAGTTCTGAAACACAAGATGAAATCTGCTCCAGTGCCCAACCGTTGACGATAGACGATGGCAATGATGCTATAACCCTGCAATTTCTACACCATCAAGCCGTCCTTGCAAAGCTTGATGAAGCAAGAAGGGTGTACGTTGAGCTGCAAAATGCATTCGATAATCGAAATGAAACAATAAAAATGGAGCTACAGGAATTTCGGCGGATGGTATCCGAAGGCCTTACGAAGGCCTCAGAAACAGACTTTCACCTCTGTTGTCTCAACGACTTGCGGGAACAAACGACAGCTCTTATACACGCCGAAAATTCCTTCTATGATGTCCTTGCGGAGGCACACGGTCTCGGGCTTCTCGAAAACACATCAGATCAGGGATCGAACTTCGTCGACGATGTAGACGACGGCTACAGCTTGAGCTTGGAAGCCGACATGAGGGCTGCGCCCGACCGTAAGTTCATCGACAGCTGGATAGATATGATCATTCGCGATGACGACATAGAACAGCCAAAGCCCGAAGATAGGGATTCAGACATTTGGGATGCGCAGAGCATAGGCATTTCTGAGAGCTTCAGTATGTGTGATCGTACGGGAAACAGTAGACACATTGCTCGTTGGCAAGAGACCTGCGAGACCCAACGTCAAGAGAGTGAACGTTTGCGAAGGGGGACTATGGGACCTTAAATACTCAAACACAGAAATGATCTCCGTTGATCAAAGAGAGCACACAATACGGCAGCCCACAAAACGTTATGAGTCGTAACTCCTTGGCATCTACTCGATTCGTTTCTTCCAACTATCCTAGTATGGCCGAACAGCCCATTAAAACGATTTGTCATTCCAGGCCGAATCTGCATTTTGTTTGAGCACCACCGACCAAGTATGCAGGGGATATTAGCAGATCCCGCATCGTTACAGTAACTGTGGACCCAACAAACAAGATACTCGATACAAACGAATATTCTCCAGATGCGGGAGCTTTAAAATAGCGGATATTAGCACTAGAACCAGGTGATTGCAGATACCGTGACTATTGCCTTAGATTAGCTGAACCGCTGGTAGAGTCTGGCTTAGGAATGGTATCGCAGTTTCTATTGGCGTAAATGGAGGCCTTTGGTATCGATGCTTCTCAAGCGCCACAGCATAGTGGCTGCTGTTAAAACGTAACGATGTGAACTGTGAATGCTTCAGGTGTGGGGCGAACACAATCTGCCTTCTAGCATCTACGTGACTCCAAGCCCAAGTCGGTCGTCCAACTCGCTAAAGGATGTGTTTCATCTCCTGAGGTTGTTGGGTTGGGAGGACGCGGGATGGACCCGGGGTAAGTATGATTCTGCACCTTTGTCCATTCTCCGGTGACCAGTTCTTTTCGTAGCTGGGTGCCCTCACTTCCTCGGATTTTAGAAAGGAATGGATTGCAAGTCGTCGCTGCGGAGCACAAGCGGTTCAGTGCAACGAAAACGCCCTTCCTCACCAACATCATGCTTCGGGTATGGGATGCGAGGCGCCTTCGATTGAGCCTGGTAGATGGAGCGACTTTTTGACAATTACTTGACAAGCTCGAGGAAGAAAACAGAAAAGCAAAGATAGAAATGACATTTAGATTTGAGGACCGAAGGTGTTGTCGGGGAGAAACCAAAAACAGAGTGATGTTGAAAATATCATGATCGAAACAAGACCCGCTCTTCCCCAGTGTTGTATAAACCTTGCCAGGAGTGTTCAACTTAGATGTTCCTCTTAAGTGACAGATTAATCAATACATCCTAGTCTCGGTATGCTCAGTTTATATGCAACTTCATTAGTTTAATTGTGCACGACTTGGGACCATCAATTGGCCCATGCCTCTCACTGTCTCCCAAATGACGTAGTTTCATATTAGAGAACGCGAAGAAGCGCCTGGAGCACGGGTAGGAGTCTGGGCCTGCGTGGCACCATCAGCCGAGCTTTGCAGGCAGACAGAAGCCTCAGAAGCCGCTTGAAAGCGTCAAGAGTTTTCTCGTTCTAAGCGACTGAGTTTATGGAGTAGGTGTGGGCGAAAAAGCTTTCTCCGCTGACAGGTGGGCGAGTCTCGTTTATGCTCACTGCTAGCATACCCCTGCTGCTTCATCTGCATCCATGAGACACCACTGTTCACTCAAGATCATCCATTATACACACAGACAAGGTATCTAATGTAGGTATTACTGTCACCGAAGCTGTAAGTGTGTAGATTCTATGAAGGTGGAGGTTCAGCTAACTAAACCAACAGATACCCCTGACTAACCCGATTAGGATAGGCCCTGAGCATCACGTGCATCAACAGAAGCGGCAAAGCCCATCTCTTTCAAGCATACGTCCCTTCGAAAACACGCGCCCACTCGAGCAGATTTCCGTACATAAGCACTATGGCTAGCCTCAATGTCCTTCACCATCCATTCTATCCCGCTGCGCTTCATAAAAATGTCTTGCACTACCGGCGGCAAACCCGGGTCTTGCATGCAATTCAAGCACGCAACTTTGCCTTGGAAGGCTGGCATGGCCCACACTGGTTGCGGAGCTATAGACTCGAACGCCTTCAAGGCGTGCGGAAGAAGCATACGGTCTAGCCGACTAGCAGTATCTACATCGACTCTGCCGTAAAGCGTCTCGATGGCGTCCGTGATCTCGCCAAGACCATAGGAGGGTTGTACGAGGAGGACAAATGTTAATAAAGGGCTTACATTACGGCCGCGGGAAGATAGCTGGTTCTTACGGACCCAGGGAGCATGATGGCCGCCTACAAAGCCGAGTAGGCTCATCCTCTCAGGGACCTCGAAGGCCGACACATAAACGAGGCCAATCACGCCTCCAGCCGTACCATCCTTAGTGCGTGTGCTCTTGCTGAGGTCACGGGCAGCGCCACCGCCGGGGATGCCGTCATAGGAGAGGTTGACCAAAACAATATCTTATCTTTCCGTTTCAATCAACGGAAGAAGTTGCGGGCGGACGGCCTCGGTGTTAGCGTTGCAAGTTGCCATGGACGGTTCGCTGGTGTTGAGGCGGGGAGGCTGATCATTAGGACTGGGTGTTTGGCAGCTCTAAGGTGGCATACAACAACATCATAATGGGAGGCCGAGTCCGAACCGACAGGCGCAATCGTGAAGGTAGGCTTCGAGGTAGTCTTTCTTTCTTTCTGGGTTTCTAGTGGACAACAACCCCGTCGGGCACCAAGGGCGTAAAATGAATCATCAAAGAGAACGAAGTGGCAGGAACGGGAGGTGGGTAACTATCTTTGCATGTAGTGCTGGCGACTACGAACTATCTTGGTGAACATGATGTTAGGACGACCAGAGGATCATACGTACCTTATTGAACAGCTTCATATATTGGGCTAAGCATACCAAAGACTACATCCTTCCGCTACTGGAGACGAACCCAACTGAAACTACTTACTGAGGCTTATGAAGCTAGACTAGGAAGTACAGAAGCCGAAGGAACAATGGAAGCTACAGCACAGCCACGGGACTCCTTGTATCAGACTTACTGTCTCGTCAAAGATGTTTAGAAAACCCGTTTAAATTACAATAATAGTAATTTACCGGTCGAGCAAAATCCCGAAGATCCGGATACGCCAAGTTGTTTCGCGCTAACCTTTCCCATTAAGATGTTGTCTAACCCATTGTATTTGTTTATATAGTATGGTAGTCTCGGATGGCTCGACCACAGCGAGCCGGTGTGTACGCCGCATGGTGGTATCTGGCTGATGAAGCTACATGCTGGAATACCTATATAAAAAAGGAAGTCGATTGACAATGTCATCCCTCAACAACCGCTCCCTACTTTTCCTAGCGGCACAATGGCTTCCAATACCAGCATGCCCCCAACCATGCGCTCCGATGCAATAAACTCATACTCGGAACCAGCAAAGTTCCAGCTCGTCAATCTTCCAGTCCCATCTATTTCCTCCCCGACCGACGTCCTGATTAGGGTGCATGCGGCGAGCATCAACCCCGGGGATCTGATACTGGCTTCTGGGATGACGCGGCTGATGTTCCCGGTTGAGTTTCCGTACAAAGTCGGACATGACTTGAGCGACACTGTTGTACAAGTCGGAGCGGGAGTTACGGAAGTCGTTGTGGGCGACGATGTGTACACAAATCTCCCAATAGCCTACGCAGGTAGCCATCTGTTCCTTTGCTTAGCTCGTAGCAAATCGCAAGAGTTTATAAGACTATAATCAACATTTGCTAAATCTTTCCCAAGCTCTGCGTCCGAATATGCGCTTACAAGCTCAAAGAACCTTGCGCTCAAACCAGCATCGCTGTCCCATGTCGAAGCTGCGTCCCTCCCCTGTGTCGCCATCACCACTATGCAAGCTTTTGACAGCGCCAACTCTGCCATTCCTGGCGGACTGTTGGGAAAGACTATATTCGTACCGGCAGGGCTGAGCGGTACCGGATCAATCGCGCTTCAGTTTGCGAAACACGTCTACCGCGCGGCAAAGGTAATAACCACAGTGTCTACCTCGAAATTGCCAAAGATACGCCAGTTACTAGGCGAAGACACCGTGGACCAGATCGTCGACTACACCAAGGAAGATGTGCAGAAAGGCAGCGTAGACTTCCTCTATGATACGGTAGGCACCGGCATGGCGCATCTTCCATTGATGAAGCCCAAGAGTGGGATCATCGTCTCGGTTTCCAATCTCCCTACTGGTCGTGTAACGGCGAGGGTGATGCCTCAGACCCCTTGGATTTCGAAGCGCATCTTTGACGCAGTGGACTTTTGGAATAGGAAGAGGGCCGGCCAATGGTCCGTTAAATGGGAAATGTCGTTTAATGTGGGTGAAAGTAAGCGATCTGGATAGGATCACGAGACTAGCTGAAGAGAAGAGATTCAGACCTGTCGCGGGTCGTGTGGCGAAAGTGGGAGATTTGTAAGAGATAAGAGACGCTTGCACGGCGATAAAGTCGGGCAAAGGCGGGGTGGGAAAGTTTGCAATCGAAATGGACTGAGATCTCATATGTAACCTCGGGCCCCTTCGTCGCTAAAATCACTTCCTGCTCGCTTTGCTCCACGTCATAAACCGAGCATCCTCCATTTCCAATGACCCCGAGTATAATAAGCCCATCCCCCATCCCCCGTCCTCACTCTAATTTCCCACTAGCACATCTCTCCCAACCAAACGCGCTTGCTGAGAAAGTCTTTTTATGTCCACCTTTCTCAAATGCAAATAGTGGGATTCTCATCCACCGCTTTGTCTATTTTAATCTTCTTTACACAACATGATGACCTTCAAAAATCAGATTTGTGCCAAGAGATGATGATGTATGGAGTCGTCAAAGCGCATTTGTCGACTTGTCCGTTTCCGGCCAACACCAATCAACCATGGCTACAAAGAAAAACCCACCGAACCAGACATTCCGCCCACTTGTCACGATGCCCGTCAGCTTTAAGTCATTGATCCTCTGAGTCTACTTCCTTTTGTCTGAAGCATCCACCCGGAACTTCAAACCTTCCCTACCCAACCATCCCATGATTCCTAAATTTACCGCAAATTCTCACCATCTGCAAAAACTCAAAATAGCCGCAAAACTTCGAAACCGAAAAGTTATCCCTTCACCACCACCACCACCACCACAACCGAAAACCAAAAATGACCACCCTCCTCCCCGCACCCACAAAACCCAACCCCCGCAACCTCCACCACCACCCCTCCACTTCCCCCCCCCTCCCCCACTACCACAACCCCACCGCCGCCCGCATCCACCTGCCCCCCTGCACCACCATTCTCTGCCCCCTCCATCCAAGCCCCCACCAGATCGCCTCCTACTACGACCCCCACTCCCGCGCCCCCCCTTCCACCGCCTCCTCCCTAATCCCCGGCTTCCAGCACTGCTACCCACCGCCTCACATCATCCTCGCCGACGAGCGGCTGCGGCGCGGGCAGGGATCGAAGGAGGAGAGGCAGGCGGTGGACAGCTTTCGGAGGCTGCATGCGGGGATTTGGATCTTTGAGGCGAGGAGAGGGGGGGATGTGTGGGTGGATTATGGAGGGGAGGGGGGGGTGGTGGAGGGGGGAATGGTGAGGGCGGTGCGGGAGGATAGGGGGTTGGAGGGGGTGGGGGGGTGGTTTTGAAAGGATGGTAGGGGGGTGGTGTGGGGGGCGCGCTGGGGACTGGTGGCTGTTTACCTTATCGAAAAGGTGAATGATCAAAGATTTCTGCGGTCGAAGGACTGGCGAGACTTGTTGAACATGTGGTAATGGCGCTAAAAGGAGAGACCAGCATATTCCTTGCGGTTTCGCCGATTTTAGTACCACGGAGAACAGGCATGGCCAAGGTACTTATCAATGATTTCTCTATTCATATTTTATACCTTCACGTAATCGCTCCAAGTATGGTTGTCCCTAAATCCCAAAACCTCTCTTATCTTCCTATTCGACAACGGCGCCTCAAACTCACCCATCTCTCTCGTCACAGGCGTATTGGGACACAACTCCTTCAACAATTGGGGAGTAGTCATCTTAGTCGTATTCGTCGAGTTTGTTGCATTGAAGACTTGGAACCCCAATCCGTCCTTGCCCACGCATAAATCGCAAATCTGGCCCAAATCTCGCGCATCGATATAACTCCACGCGTTTCTCTTTCTGCTAGCAGGCTCATTCACAAATGCCGGAAAATACCGCTCGTACTCGTGAGGTTCTATCACGTTGCCGATTCGCAGGGCGTAGATGTCTGTTCCGGGAAATCGTCTTGCGAAAGTTCGAGCAGTTTTTTCTCCGCAAATCTTGCTCAGGGCGTACGAGTCTTCTGGGTCGACGTCGTAGTCTTCTTCTAGCGGGAACGAGCGGTAGTCACAGTCGCCCTGAGCAAAGCAGACGCCGTATGTCGTCTCGCTGCTTGCGATGATTACCTTCTTGATGCCTAGCTTACAAGCCGCTTCGATGACGTTGTAGGTGCTCGTTACGTTCGCGCGGAAGGTTTCGTTGTCTGGGGCGAGCATGTTCCTCGCATACGCTGCGAAGTGAATCACAGCGTCGACGGGCTGGACAGGTGCTCCATGGTTCCCACGCTTGTTCTCGTATTCGCCCAGGCGGAAATGTGAGGATAGTGCGTTGAAGCATTGGCCGGAGTCTGTGAGGTCGGTTTTTAGGGTGTATACTTTGGAGTCCACGAAGGGGATAAGATCGAGGTTGAGGATTGAGTGGCCGCGAGAGATGAGATAGGGAATGACATGGCGACCGGCTTTGCCACTGCCGCCAGTGAAGACGATTCTCTTGGCTGCGTGAGAGGTGGCCATTGTACTAGAGTTGAGTATTCAGGGATGGAGACTCCGAATGTTATAAGCGTTGAAAATCGGCAATGCTTATATCAAGATATAAGAAGTGCCATGTGTGGGCAGAGTGGGGAATGAATGACATCAGTCCATGGAAATCCCCGAGTGGGAAGGTACCTTGAACTCTCCGCGGAGCACTCCGATTCTCGCGCGTGAGCGCCCGTAGCGCCTAAAGACTCTACCCAGAGAAGCCAAATCCAAGGGTTCTCGCTTTTCTCGCTTTACTATTCCACTTAACGCTCTTCCTTACCACGCTTAAAGTATCAACGACTCCAGGCCTGCATAAACCTACGAAGCCACCACTTGAATTCCATCTTGAAAAATGACTTGGTCTTTTGTCATTGTTTTCGAGTTTGTCCATCCTTAGTCTGCGTTTGTGGATCATTCATCTTCGGACTTTGTATTCTCCAGATCTACATTCAAGATATCGTACTCGACTTGACATCTTCTGAGCCTCTATGTACACCCATACACGACAGAGGCTGTTACTGGCAAGCATAAGGCGAATGCTACACACCGACAGATATCGCTCGTTTACTTTTACTGACTTACGGCCTTATTATTACTTCGACTTCGCGGTATATTGCCTATTAAGAACCTGTCTAGGGGTCTTCCGTTGAATGTTGTTCAACGTCACTGTTGTCGAGGGATCCGGATGCATGAACCATTAGGAAACCCGGGCAATCCTTGCAAACCGAGGCGCTTGTTCGTGATATTCGGGTTTCTCTTATTTCGTGGCCTTTCTAAAACTACTACATTGGTCTCGAAAGAAGTTTTAGAGGGCTGGGAAGCTATTGTTTCTTTACGACTCCATCACTTTGGCACCTGAATATCCACTTCAAAGACCCAAAATTCTTCGACGATCTTCAAGAAATTGGAGCTAACAAATTCAAAGCCCACCAACAAGGCCCACCTCAATGGTGGATGTGCGCCTTAAAAAGCACGTTATGCAAGTGTTTGAAAGATATATTCCTATTGACACCCAAAAAGGGAATATAATTGCCGCACAAAACGGTGGTTGTTCTTTGTTCAGTCGAATCGTTCGCTAAGGGCTGTGTTTGATTCTCACCGAAAGCTTGTCGAACGGAAATTTGGTGTAATTGCGATAAAGAAACCGGTCGCGAAAGGACTACGCTCGATCGTTTTGCCCTTGAGCTGTGGAGATCTGCAATTAGCGCTGAGAATTCTTGTGTAGGAAAGACCCATTAAGCCCTATGCGATTGAAGGACCGGAGAGACTGGAACTCCGTTCAAAGAATAAGTAAAGCGCTGGCTTGCTTCCAATGTCACATCCTTAGCAGCATGTATAAGAGAAGCTGATCTCTGCTGGTTTCGATCTCCAGCTGAATCCAAAGACAGCCTGTACATTCCCGACATTAGCTTTGTCTTTCAAGTCGTCCATACACAATCACATCAAGAACGCTTTGGTATCCTACCTTGAACATGCATTTCCTCTCCACGGTCCTCCTCCTCGCCCTGAGCGCCGGCACTCTCGCCCTTGACAGCACGGCTCAAAATGAAACCGAAACTCGCCTCGAAGAGCCTCGCCTCGAAGAACGCATATCCATGATCACCTGTGTCGCCAGTATTGGCACCTACGGCGGTACCGACTGCCTAGGCCACCAATACGGCCCAGTTCATACAGACGATGATGGCAAAGGCCGCTGCATCCAATTCCGTCCCTCGCACAACATGGTTGGTGTCAATTGGGGTAACAGCGGGCTTGTTGGCCGTGCTGCGGGCCTGCACCCGTACACGGACAGCAACTGCAAGAACCCGCTGATGAAGGGGGACAACATAATTGTAGCGGGGAGCCCGAGTACGGATGCGGCGCATGGAACCAATGCGTGTTTTGCGTGGAAGACTTTTGGGGATAACTGGAACTCGGTTAGGTTCAGTCATATGGGGAACTAAAAGACGAGGACGAGATTCGTATAGCTGAGAGCTGAAGGGTTGTAACATTGTTGGATATGTTTGATTTAGGGGTTTTCTGTCTCGTGCTCGGATATTGTTCCTGACAGACTCGGCGACGTTTTCTGGAGATGCTATACCTTGGTGTGGTTCTCCTATGCCGTGGCCATGCGTCTTCTATCATTGTATTATCATTATAACCTTTCGGAATTGGCGAACGCTAGTGTAACGTATTTCAATTGTAATGTTCATCCAGTGGACCCTTATGTCTCATCCCCTCAAGCAGGTTTATAAGTCAGTTGCACCATTCTCCTCCTCAACGCCAGGTTTCAACTTCAACCCTATTTCATCCCATGCCAACAACCCATACAACATCGTTACCCCTACTACTCACAAGTTTCTTTGGTTCAGGTCCTCTTAATTCCAACTCGGACCATCACTTTCCACTTGGAATTTTAAGGGAACTTTTCCAGCCGGCTGGTTGAAACCCGTTCCGCCTACACCGTTAGACGCGCTGCAATCGCAGCAGTCATTCGCCCCAGAGGAGAGCTGTCCACTCGAAGATTGCGTGCCAGTCTCAGCGCAGAAGCAGTTATAGCCATAGATCTCCGCATCGGAAGATGGATTCTCCGAGTTGGCCTTGGTGGGTGGGTGGGGGCCGCAATGGCTGTGAGCGCATGCGGGTTTGTTAGGGTTAAAGTAGGAAATGGAAAGATAATACGAGCCGTCAATGGGAAAGTGCGGAGGCTTGAGCGGAAAGCGCAAAGATGAGTGTGAGCTCTGGGAAGAAATGCCTCTTGAGGGGATTTTTCTACTAATTTCAGCTCGGTGACGACTAGAGTAGAGACTAAAGAAACAATATTGGAGACGGAGAACCGAGGATAGATGAAGATGAACTAGCGAATACGAGTGTACTGAAGACCCTCATCCAGCACCAAGCACGGGTGATACCGGATCACCTTCTGCCCATCCCTAGATCTATTTGGATGTTTAAACGAGGATCAACAGATCGGAACTCTCCGATATATTCCGAGAGAGAAGATTCCGTTGAGGGGACCGAAGTCTCAACATCCGCATCACAACATAACGAAATCTCATCATATACAAGACCAAAAGAAAATGAACAATGACCTGAAAATGCGGAGCTTGTCCATCGACGGGTGTCAGCTCAATCTTTGATCGCACGCGTCGCTGCAAATGTCTCTTGTCAGCTTCACGAGATGGGTTAATACCTCGCTTAACGCTTGATAATCTGCGTTGTCGGGAGACTCAGGGTTGGATATTTTTGTCATCCACGTGCGAGACTTGCAACATTTCTCAACAATTGCTTCGACGATGTGAGAGGCCGACAAGAGGCTGCTGTGCCTCATGGTCATGGCTCATATGGACCGGTAAGGGCGCGAATGCAAGAAACCCGGTTTATTTTACGTAGTAGGCGATGGCAGGGGTCTGCCACCATCCCTTCAACCTCCCACCAAGGTATTTTCGTAAGTCTGCAATTTCAACCGACACATGCTGTATTTGTCGACTGTTGACATACAAGGTCATAAGGGGGCATTTAGTAGGTAGGTTGAAGCTGGATAGGAGTCTATCTACGGAATAGGAGGTTGGAAGGTGAGAACTCTACTAGCGGGTCTCAGCCCTACTCTATAAGGCGGAGATTACCAACCAGAGAGGTACGCCAAGGCTGGGCTCTCCCGCTGTCAACTGGATCTTCAATTTAAAAAATTGTTACTTTACGACACGCCTTGGTTTCGACAGAAGCACGAATGCATCCATTGATGTTTGCTTCAACAGCATATGCCCGACGTCTACCAACTCTGGCTTCCATGCATTGAGCGAAAGACCGCAGATGATACTTTTTACGTTGAAATACTACCTACCTTTAACGTTTGTGTGAGCCTAAAGTGTTAGCTTCATGGATTCATAATCAGCTCAAGCCATGACGACAATGGGCCTAAACATGGTGGGATTAAGGACGGGGGAGTGGGGGGCTGGAATGTTCCTGGTGCTAATGAAAATGGCAGCCTATGGTCTGTACGGACTATGGAGTAAAACTTGTTGGTTCTGACGAAAAAAGTTATGATTTGTAAAGGAGGGATTTCTATATAAATCTATCAGTTCGTCGTTCGTATACAGTGACCTATACCTGTCATTTCTAGTCTCCCAGCATAGCAACAGTTAACATCATGCATCTTTATCAGATTGCGTTGATAGGCATCTCCTCTCTTGCACTAGCAGTCTCTCAAGCACCTTCATCAAATCTCAATACCCAAAACGATCTCCAACATTCCTTACCCGTCAAAATAATCCACCAGTTCCCGGTCGGCAACAGCGTTGAAAATCTAGCTGTCCGCCATAATGGCAAGGTCCTCACGACAATAATCGACCACCCAGAGCTCTACCAGATCGATCCATTCCATGGCGAAACTGCAGAACTTATCAGTAATAGCTTTGGTCCCGTTTCAGGCCTCTTTGGCATCATAGAGACGTATCGGGACATCTTCTACGTCGCGGCTGGCAACTTTTCCACCACGACATTCGCGAGCATCCCAGGCACATACTCAGTCTGGAAAGTGGATTTGACATCTCATCAAATCCCCGCCCCGACCTCGAAAATAGCCGATTTTCCAGGAATGCTCAACGGAATGGCCCTCCTCAGCAAAGAGAAAGACCTCATTCTAATAGCTGACTCGGTTGCCGGCATAGTTTGGCGACTCAACGTTTGCAGCGGAGAAGCACTTCCAATTATCAAAATCCCGGAAATGCTCCCGCCTCCGCCGCCAGCTTTTCAACTTGGCGTTAATGGGATCAAAATCCGTGACGGGGTTCTTTACTTCACGAATACCGGGGCCAATACTTTCTATCGCTTGCCTATACACGCAAATGGAACGGCTGCGGGCAATCCCTCAATCGTCGCATCAGGACTCGATTTTGTTGATGATTTTCAGTTTAATGACAGGGGAGACGCGTTCATTGCGCTGAATTTTGTAGGAGAACTTGTCGAAGTGACACCTAAGGGAAAGAAAACGGTGCTAGTAGGTAATACTACACTTACTCTTCCTAATCCCACGGCGGTTCAATTTGGACGGACTTTTGCCGATCGACAAAGCCTGTACATAACCGAAGATGGAAATGCCACAAGAGGTGGGAGGTTGTCTAGAGTTGACGTTGAAAGTGGGTGTTAATGAGGATCAACGCTGTCGATGTTTGATTAGCAGGGTATACATATGGACCATAATCAGGTTAAAGGCCTGAATCCTCTCTATCTGTTTATATAGCAAATACCAATCCTGATCTATCAATCTTTGATCGAGCGAGACCATCTTAATCAGCAGAATAAATCGATCCCCTTCGATAGTTCTTACTCCCTAGCATGCGCCCTTGAAGTAGCTCCAGGTTGTGATAGAGACCAAGGTTGAACAGATAAGAGGAATCCGCAGAACCTACCAGGAACGGTTTCCTCAACCTTAGCTGTACGATGCTATTGATAAAACTCTAGTATATTGATGAAAATTGTTGCAGCGCAGTTCATTGGCGATGTTAAGGTTTTAGGTCGATGCAATGGAACTGGGTAAGTTGGTGAGCCACGGCGCGGTCTGACATTTACCAGACGAATTTACCAAACAAAGTCTTCTTGATATATCACCAGTACGAGCTTTAGATCCAGTCTTGACCATGCAAGTACTTACCTTATATTTAAGAGGTCCTCAATGTCAAGATATTGGCCTTACCCAGCCTCAGCGGCATTTCTAGGAGGCAAGATCGCTTACAGGTTTCTTATCCCTGCAAAACTGCGTCATCGATGATTGCCCTGATACATGCGATCAACCTACTCGAACAAGAAATCTTCCTACCTCAACATAACCAACTACAATTGCCATAAAATTTCCTATACCGCATTTACTATAAAAACTACCCATAAAATCTGTTGAATGACGACCCCCGTCCTCGCCTTCCTCCAATCCACAACCATGGGCCTCCTCGACCCCGTCTACCGCGCCGTCGAAGGCACAATCGCTGGCGCTGGAGCCGTAGCCGGCAACACCGTCGCCGGCGTCGGCACTGCAATCTCCAGCACTGGCCGCAACGTCGGCGATGCCGTCGCCGGAACCGCAAACTATTACGGCGATTACGCCAAAGACGTCGGCAACTACGTCAAAGACAGCACCCGAGCCTCGGGCGATCGGGTCGGCACGGCTGCAAATCCGCTAGGCATGGCCAGGGACGCGAAGGCGAGCAGACAGTATGGGATCAATACGCTTAGTTACCCCTACAAGAAGAGCACCGGGGATGCGAAAAAGGCGGTTGGCGCGCCGCCTGCGAGAAAGCAAATCACCGCCGGGCCACCCAGTGCCGCACCGAGGACGGCTGCGAAGGGAACGCCGGGGAAGGGAGCGACCACTGCATCTAAGCCCGCGACGTCGGCAGCGAAGGGAGTCTCAGGTGCGGCGAAGAAGCCTACGGGAACTGTTACTGGGGCTGCGAAGAAACCTACTGGGACGGTCACTGGTGCCTCGAAGGCTACGGGAACCGTGACGGGAGCGAAGAGTACAGCGGGTGGGCCGGCGAAGAAGGTTACTGGACTGCCAAAGAAGTGAATTTAAGGGGGATAGTGGTGTGATGATAGTGTAATTGTATTTCAGCGTTGGGTATGATGGTTTTTTCGTTTTGTTTCTATACTTTACGGAAATATAAGCACAGAATTCCGATTTCTCAGCAAACGATATCTATTGCACTACGAGATTATAGAAAAGACGACATGATTTCCAAAAGTACTCTCGAAAAAACAACTCCGATCTACAACATCTCTCTCAAACTTAGCCACTCCCGTTCCTTGTCCTCCAATATATACAAAATCTTGTCCGACGTTCCCTCTCAGGGTTTCGTTGGTCCCCGTCATAATCTCCAGTGGCGACTGAAGTGGAAGCTGCTGAGGATGATGGAGATGACGGCGTTGGCGAAGGTGATGTCTTGGTAGTGGTGGCTGTCGGCGAGGAGCTGGTGGCTGTTCCTTTTGGATTTACATTCGTGATTTTGCCATTATCTATAGTAGGCCCTTTCCCTGATCACAGCAGGCGTTTACTTGGCCGAGCAGAGTACTATTCAGGTTGTTGAGATTGTTGAGAGGGGGGATCTGAGCTTCACAGCACCAAGATCCATCGTTGCACTGCTTTACAAATTGCTCGGTCCCGTTCGCTGCGTTGCCTAGATAGTCTGCGTTGTCAGCTAGATCTCCCATACCGTCGAGGTTCCTTCAGACAGAAATTTCGTTAACTACCTACCAAAACCAGTTGTGCACATTCGAAGGCAGGATGGACTACTCCAGCTGGGATCCGTACACGTCGATCTCATGACGCCCTGCTCTTCGGCGAGTGACGGGTCGTTTTTGCGCGCACACAGGCCGTCTTGAGTGCACACATCATTGAAGGGGCTGGCTATTTTACAGCACATGTGGAAATCGTCATTGCCAAAGCTCGTGGGGCAAGCTTCGTAAAAGTCGTTGGAAGTCGTCTTGGCGGAATCGGATATTGGGAGTCCGTTGGGAAAGTAGCATGATACGTTTTGCGATGCTCGTATGAGTAGGGAGTATAGGGGGTGGGGAGGGAGAAGGATGCGGTGGAGGTGAGTGGACTGACGATGCTGCATAGTGAATGATTTGTAAAATGGACGTAGAACTCTCGCGAGGAGAAGACGACATAATACACGTTAGAACACGAGGCCCAGGAAGTGACGAGAGAAGGCGGACAATAGCTGAAGTCATCTCTCCAGAGATGTTTCATGTAGCTTGTGCATCGTGGAAGGCTGAACGCCACGGCTGATACGTGCAGTGTAAACTTGTAAACTTGTAACCTTGTAACCTTGTCAATCTGTACAATGCTCCCTACTCCGCGCAGACAAATATCTCAATCCATAGACGACATCAGAGTTTCAAACCCCATCGGCTTAAATTCACATGACAGCAGTTCCCAGTGACCTTCTCTGAGTCTGTAGCTTTCTCTAGTTGTGCGCTGGGGCAGAATGTACACATGGCTGATGGATCATGGATCTCATGTAACCCTACGAATCCGAAGGGCTTCGTGTCAACATACGAACACAAACAAAAGCGTTCTAATAGCATGCAAAAGAATGATCGATCTCTCCGACTCTCGTTGAACGAGTCGGCCAATCAAATCGGGGTTTTTGTCGGTTTCAGATACTGTAGAAGTTTTATCTATCTTGGGAACGGGAACGGGCACCTATTCCTTTTTAGGCAACTCTAGCGCATGACGCGGGTTCAGCTTGCGCCACGTCCTGACGAATACATCGAGACTTCCAAGCCCATTCCCTCACTATACGAGCATCGGCTTATCACAAACGTCTGTACAGCTTCGTTTCGAAGCGTTGTGAGAGTGGCCTTTATATCGCCCCTTCCTGCACATCTCTGGAAAGTCGAAATCCTGAAATCAACGTTGCTCAAGTATTATTTCAGGACTCAACGCCCTGATCTTGTCTTGCCCCGCTTGAGACTCGATTATGTTGGATGAGAATCTGCCTAGTAACTTTCCTCCATAGATCTCTCGATCTGTTCGATTGCTAACTCCATCTAGCCTTCTACTTGAGACCGTCAAGCGACAACATCAAACACAACGCATCAATCTTACTATCACATCATGGGTCGGACGCAACTCCGGCCTACTCTCTCCGCCATCCCGACCCCTCCTTGCCAGCTTCAAAGAACCGATACGCCGCAGCACTGTACGATAGCTACTGCCCAGAGATCTTGTTCGGCGAGGTCCTGCTGATACCACAATGGACCCAGCCTTCCTTGTCAGCAGAGGAGATTCGTCTGAATGGAGGCGTGACCCCTCCACCACAGCCAGTGCTCCCTACCGAGTTTACCATACAGCTGTACAACCCTGATCAGCAAGTCGTGATCAAATCCCGACCTGGGTCATGGAATAGAGATCCATGTTGGGAATTCGAGATGCCGCAGCAGAGTTTCCGACAGCCATCAAATTCTACCCTCGATCGTACACAAAGCGACCCAACGGCGTCAGAAAACACGCCAAAGGTTAACTTTAAATGGAAGAAAGAGGGAAAGCTCTCTAGGGAATATGTCTGTTCGCTCTCGGGTAAGAGCACGAACCCTGATGGCAGTAAAAGGAAGAACAAGGAGCCCGATATTACTATAGCTCTATTCAGGCACCTCAAAGAGATCACTCTATATGAGCCGAATCTAAATCGAGTCGACACGGAGGACCCTAAAGGTTTAGAGGTGGTCTTATTGCTCAGCTCGATTGTAATCCGCGAAGTCTTCAACGCCCATATAAGAGAAGTCTTCAACATCACCGAAAACCCCCAGGGACTCACCCAAGACACCAAACTACCCAAAACCCCCTGCCCCATCTTCGGTCCCCTCCTCAACCCTACCCCAACCCAATCCCCTCAACAACCTCGAAGATCCCAAGAAAAAATCCGCAATTACTCCGAGTCATCCCAACGCCTCCCCCTCCAAACCCAAACTTCAAACCCCCGTCCACCCCCAACGGACCCCCGCTCGCAATGGGAAATCGACGCCGAAACCGCACGCCTGAAAAAGCAAGTCGAGCGCGAAGAACGCGAGCGTAGGCACGCCGAGCGTGCTCAAGAGAAGCGTGTGAAGCGAATGCTTGAAGAGGAGGAAAGTAGAGCACGGCAAAAACAAGCCGACATTGACAGAGAAACCGAGCGCCTACGCCGAGAATTCGAGGCCGAGAAAAGACGGTATCAGCAACAAACCAACAAACCCGCCCTACCCACAAGACCCGAACCCCAACAGAATCAATATTTCCCAGCCCCCGTTCCGCGCCCGCAGCCCGCGCAGCCACAATTCCCCGTCTGGCAAAACCAGCAGCGATTAAACCCCCCGCGTCCGACAACAGGACCATATCTTCAACCCAATGCATCGTCAAGCGTATTCCTTGGAGGCGGGACCGCGGCACCGAGTACAGGAAGAGTGAAGGCGAGGAAGAGCTATTGGGGGCTGAGAGGTCATGGGGGTGTTCCGGAGCAGCAGCGATTGCATAAGAAGCAGAGTTCGGTGTTTTAGTTCCTGTCTTATAGTGGGATTGTTTCGGGGCGATGTCGTTCATAAATACCCTTATATTACAGCATTGATGATGTGAATATCAGCTCATAAACGATTGAGAATGCCCTTAGAAGGTCGTCTCCCCAAGTAATGGAATTGCCTTTGACGCTACAACAATCTCCAGACTCAACGCCTCAGTACTCGTCCAAAACAACCCATCAAGTCGTCTCCGAGAAAAACGAGATCTGCTCTGCCCCCGAAGACCGGATCAAAAGATATCAGACCGTCGCAGCGTTCTCCTCGTTTCACGCGGTACGCTCGATATTCGAGAAGAAGAAAAAAGGAAAGACTGCGATATGCTGGCCGTTAAGCTTTTTTCCCTTTGTCAAACCAGTAGAGTCGCGGGAAAAAGATAATACTCCACGTTAAAGGGAAAGCAGATTGTACCAAGAGGGTAGAGGTGCCCCCAAAGGGGCGAGCCCTCCCGAAAACTCAGGAAAAAAAAGAAAAAAGGTTGACGGTTGCGAAATACACTCCTAAGTAGCCGCGGCGACATATGTACGCTTCATTGTTGGTTTTTTTTTGGTACTCGCTCCTTACTACTTAGGTACTTGATACCACATGGATCTAGGGTTGTGAAGCTAGCGTGATGGGTTTAGGGAAGCTGTTATCGGTTGATCTAGATGTTGGATCGGGGGAAGGGGGGGTGCACGGCAATAGGCAAGATTGAGCGAGGGTTTGAAGGGTTTGGATGTCTATTGGTGGTGGTGAGGTAAGAGTGGGAAGGGGAGAGGGCGGTGGAGAAGTGGTGGGGGGGGGTAGGGTTGGGTAAGGGGTCGGAGAGGGAGAGGTCGAGGTGGAGGTCGAGGTGGAGGTCGAGGTGGAGGTCGAGGTGGAGGTCGAGGTCGAGGTCGAGGTCGAGGTGGAGGTGGAGGTCGAGGTGGAGGTGGAGGTGGAGGTGGGATGAGGGATGAGGGATAGTGGTGGATGGGAGTGAGAAGGGCGGCGTCGGGATGACAGTACACTTGGTTCTGAGCATATGAAAGGAGGGCTACGCGCGAGGTTTCGTGTGTGGAGAGTGCGGTGATAGGAGCAGTAAATAGTGTAGTTGAGGGGTTCGAGATACAGCCTGTAATTATACACATATTATCATCTGAGTTCGATGGGAACCTGATCTTGCATGTCAGGATTCTCCGGCTTTTCTGGTAGAGGTGTATCTGGGGTCTAGGGGGCGTACATGTACGTTAGGGGGATTTATCTGTAGTGGGACCCCTCTAAAACTTCTGTACCCTTTGTAGATGTATTTACCATCAAGTATATTTCAAAACTCCCCACGTTTCTCCTTCCAACTTTCTTGCAGGTTTCTCAATTCCCTCTTGATGTTAGGGTCATCCGGGGCGTATTGTTGTGCGATGAGCAGGTTTCGTCTGCGTTTAATTGCCTTCCCTAGTGCGTTACAAGCCAGCGCTGTTCTGTAGTACGCTTTGGACTTTTCGGCATCGGTGATGAGGCTGGGGTGACCGTCGGAAATGAATTGGTGCGCGTTGTTACGCTCAATGTCGTCTATTGCACGTTCTCCCCATTTCAGGGCATTGTTCCAGTCTTCTAGTTTGAGGTACGCCTGGATAAGGTTGAAGTTGAGATGTGAGCCAAGCTGATGTCGGACGAGATCGCCGCGTTTACCCGCATACCTTCCGTTTCTGAGTTCCGTCAAGGTGAAGTAACCATCCATGAAAACGGCAAATCGGGTTCCTTTGTCGACCTTAACTTGCATTGCCTCGTAAGCCTCGTAGTAAAGGCTGATGCTTTGTGCGAATTTCCCAGCCTTAAACTCCTCATTCCCAGAGTCTTTCAACTTCGCTGCCCGCTCAAGGTAATCACAAATGGTAGGATTGGGAATTTTCATGGCGTCTCTGAGCTGGTTTTCAACCTCTTTAGTATCATGACCGCCGACGACCAATCGATCAAGGTCTTTGAGGACCGCAAATGGCATCAGAAACTGCTCCTGCAGGACTTTCGGAAGTGTTCGACTTTTCTTGTATGGGTCCCGAAGATGCAGCCCAATGCCCAGCGCTCGCGTGAAACCTGCGTTCATGCAGTTGAAAAAGAAGAGATTTTCACAGAATGTCGGAAGGTCATCCAAGCATGAGTAGTAATCGTGAACGGGCTTAGTGTTGCTGTCGGCTACGTAGTCCAAGATAACTTGAAGATAGCACCTCTGAAATCCCGTTGCATTCCCGCACCTTGCGATTAGAGGGAACTTTGCTTCAGTTATAATGGAAGTTTGAAAAGCAGCCCATGGTGTGCTGATACGAATGAATTTGTTTTCTCGGACGATTCTCTGAGCTTCATGGTAGATCTGGCGATTTGTACGCAATATTGAGAACTCCATATGGTAACTTGAGTAGCTAAGACCATAGTACCTTTTCGTGCGTTTGGTCGTGAGTAAGTTGCGGTATATCTCATTGCGTAGTTCTACTGGGAGATCGAGGAACCCAATCTTTGAAGGCGTTGTGGCCATGTTGAGCTCTAGCAATGAGGTTACAAGGAAGGGATCGGTGTAGATCCATAATCAGAATGAACGACGGGGAGTCTTTATAGTCTTCGATCTAGCAGTAAAGGGGGCAGATCATTGATTTACACCAATTTTTCGTGTTTTGGGCTAGCAGGCGCCACGCGTCAGCGCTTCAAGCGGGTAAACTCATCAATATGACGAACATTCAATGATGTGAGAACCCAATGCTTTGCCGGTGCTATGTTTGAACATGGGAATCAATATTACTAGGACTTTAAGCCGAGCGTGACAAACACTTTGTGATCTTTCTTCGAATTCCTTTCGCAGCCGTCTTTTCCTTCCTGCTCCACTTTGCGTAGCTGCTACAACCTTGGTTGCATCTAAGCAAGAATTTGCCATGTGTCGGTATGATGAGTGGCCCTAGACACAGAAATGCTCCTACTCATTTCAAGCAGATGGTTCTCTTATGTGTCCGAAACCGAGGAGTGTTTATTGGAGGATGTTTTGATTACGCCAGTGAGCAGCACATCTGTTTCTCAATGTCAGGACATTGCCATGCTAGTAACAATTCGAGGCCCACTCTCTTGCGAAACAAGTCCATGAGCATTATTTACCAAAGTTACTGTCCCATGACCCAAATGAAATCACCACCGAGCATGAGATCACAGCTCGTAACCGACTTTTCAACGTTGATGGCTACGGGCTTGTCTGGGTATGACAGATGATAAACTTGAAGACTTCAAATGAGTATAGCTGAATATGGATAGTACACTGCGACGAGGCAAGATTTCAACGATTGCCAAGGCGAACGCCCAGCACTTTACAAGAATGCCCAGCCTCCTCTTCATGACTCCAATTTCCGAAGTATCTGCGCGAATACAGCTAGTAAGGTGGTATTTGCCCACATAAGAGCTGCAACTGCAACAGCAATCACATCAGTCAACAACCACCCCTTTGTCTTTGGCCGACATACTATTATGCACAATGGAGCTATATCCTCTTTTGTCTCAATATCTCGAGACATGTGCAAGTTGATGGACGACGATTCCTATTCCAATATCAGTGGTTCTACAGACTCGGAGCATTTTGCAGCTCTCTATATTACACTCTTGACAGATGGCAAAGGGAATGACTCATGGGAGAAGCAGTACACTGTGATACAGATGAGAGATGCCATGCGGAAGACGTTGGGTGCAGTAGTGGAGCTTCAACGAACCAAATTCGGCGATAAAGCAGAACCAAACAGTCTGAATGTTGTGACCACCGACGGCTCCCAGCTAGTCGCTTTCCGGTATCGAAATCATGCAGTGGAGCAGCCTCCTTCATTGTACTATTCAACGACCGCTGGTGTTACGCTGAACAGGAAATACCCAGGTGAGCTTAGGCGTTCAGGGGAACCGTATGAGATTTCTCCGTTGAGAGTAAATTCTAATGTATTGCGCAGACCATCCTGATGGGAAGGAAAATCTAATGGCGTATAAGAAAGCGGAAGAACATGGCTCTCATGCCATAGTTGCTAGCGAGCCTTCAACGTACAAGCCAAAGGAGTGGAACTTGATCGAGAAGAATCACTGTTTGATGGTTGAGAAGAATTGTAGCGTTAAGGTGGAACGTATTTCATATCCGAAAGAGTGGAATGCTACGATGGGCTGACTGATGGGTATCTCATGCGGATACAATTGCTTGAGCCGAGTGTCAAGCTCCATCTAGAACTTTTCAAGAACGTTCAATGGCAGTTCATGTTTGGTATGGTAGGTGATAAACTTAATGTCAATTCTTCAGCCTTCCTATACCAGCCCTTTCATCTTCCATCATTTATTCTTTGCCAGCCTAACTCGTCTAGTCCGCCCCGTTCAGGCCTTATCAGCAGCATCCACTCACACGGAAAAAGAAAGTTTCATGCCAGAATGTTGAATCAGCGCCCAAGATTCCCTCGTATGATGCTCTGAGCACTTGTCATACCGCATTTTCGCTCCATGGATTTAGTTGTTTCCTTGTGAAGAAATTGAATCTATTTCCATTAACATAATAATGTGTCGTCACCGTTCTACAAATTTGGCCCTCTCCAAAAACCTAGAGATCCGATAAAGGAAACCCCACTACCTCAAGCCCCAGGCCAATGACCAGAGTCTACTTCCAGAACCAAAACCGTAACATCTTCTGCTGTCCTCAACAACAATCACCACGACTCTTATCCCTGCCCTCGCCCCTTAAGGCCCTAATCGCCATCTCCCCTATCCCTCCCATCACAAACCCAAAACTCCAATCTCGATCAACCTCAACAACAATGTGCTACGCCATCACCCGCTTCTGCATAAAATGCAACGACGAAATCTCACACAAACGCTACCCTTGCGCTCTGCCCAAGCTCTACGGCGACTACTGCGTAAGAGAGGAGAACATGTTACATGCTACCGTCGAGATTATCGGGTGCTGTAGTTGTTGGGAGAAGGCCAGGATTGAAAGGGGGAATAAGAGAAAGGAGGAGCTTGAGAGAAGAGAGAGGAATTGGGGGAGGAGGCTCAAGCGGTTGGTTGGAAGCGTGAAGGAGAGGTTGAAGTGATGCGAGATGATGAGGAAGGCTGTCGGAAGGCAGAAGCTGATGTATCGACATCATTTGGGAATGACGCATGTCTATCAATTCACCACTTCCGTTCGTTTGATACGATCATGTTCATTTAACCCTCCTGTCAAATCATGACTCTCAATTTCCTTAAGAAGAGCTATCCAACAATCGTTTAAGAGTTTATTTAGTTAAGAAACAACATGTGCTTTCCTTTGCAAGAAATGACTTTTGCTACATCTCCACAAGAACCTCAATCGATCGCCAAACCACTCTCATCTACCCACCCTCATCCCATCCGTCAGCAACCAACGTCTTACCACCGCACCCACGCCCTTAGCCCACAGAAATGTGCTACGCCATCATGCGCACCTGCAGCACCTGCCACCACATAATCTGGGTTGACTACTACTCCTGCCTCATCCCCATCAGGCCAACAGGCACATATTGCATGGCGAAGAAGGTTATACCGAAGATTGATGGTTGGGTGCGCACTTGTGATGGTTGGGTGCGCACTTGTGATGGTTGTAAGAAGAAGGAAATGGGATGGTTCAATTGGGGCAGGGGGTGGTTTCGGGGCTGTTTGGGGAGGTTGAAGTAAGGGGAGGATGGACGCTGTCGCGAGCAGGGGGGGGAGGAAAAGGAGGGAAAGCTTTTAGGTGAGGGGGGGGCGGGTGGTTGTTGGGTGTCGTTGTACTACTATCTGCTCATTTTGGACTTGTCAAGGCGCGCAGCATGTTTCCCGGGGGTTTGAGTGTGGGTTTTAGGTCCGAAAGGGTGAGGGGAGAGGAGGATTGGAGAGGAGGGATCTTGGACAAGGAGGATTTGAACTGGGAATAAAGGTTGATGTCAAACTAGGAGGTATTGTCAAAAAGGAGTTCGCGAAGGGGAAAGCGTTTATGGTGAGAAAAGATAGGTTGCTTGTTCGATATTCAGGAATGGGGAAGGGATGCTTAACTTTGCTGATGCACATACATACCGGATATCATCTCAAAATCGATTTGCTTCCTGCTATCGATTATTGTTACCCGTTTCGACCTAAAGCCTGGAAACGTCCCAGCAAGAACGCCATCCCTACCACTCAAGCCTACCCACATATAACTAGCCAACGCTCCCGTCCACTACTCCACCTCGACCAGTCCCCTCCTCAATTTCCCTTTCTTCTCCCTGCTCTGAGCTTCCCCAACGCTTTCCTCCAACCCTTCAAAACTTTGCACTCGTCACACATGTAGCTCAACCAAGAAAGGCTCTCGCTATCACCTGCTTTCTCCAAACAAATAGGACCAATGGGGGATCTTTCGGTAGAGCAGTCGTAGTGGTGTTTGGCGACACAGCCGCAGCTGTAGAAGGTGAGGACAGGTCGGCACATTGGCTGTAGGGTATATAGGAGGAAGGGTTCGAGCGTTTCCGGACCTATCTGCGCTTGGCAGAAGGTTCGAAGATGGTAGAGATCCGAGGGGAACACAAATTTCGTGGTTGTCTTCAGCAAGAGTATTTGATGGGTCAGCTTTAGCTTCAGTTGATTTCCTGGGCAGCTGGGCGTGGAAAAGCTTTTCGAGATCCTTAATGGAGATGAGACCGAGGGCTTATATAGATCAACGAGGGGAAACATGGAGGGGAGCAATATTTATCTTGTTCAGGGAGACACTCATCGAGAACAGGAGCGTGAATAAACGACATCGAGGCAGGTACTTTGCAATGAATTGGGGGTCGAGTGCGAAGGGTTATAATAAAGTCGTTGATTTTGACGGTGAATGTAAGGCTCGTGAAAGAAGGCTTAAGTGATGGGAACAGAGAATCTTGAGGGGCCAAAATAGTGATAAAGAAATGACGATACGAGTTTGAGGCATAGCTCATGACGCATTGGTAGGATGGGTGGTTAGGGAACGAGAGGTTGGAGGTTCCGAAGCATGGAACGGTAGTAATTACCGTTTAATTAAGCCTTTAAAAATCAGAGGATGTAGGAAGCAGTCATAGCTGTCGGAACTATATCGCCGGTACGTCTTTATTCACAATTGAATCGGTGAAGTTAACGTAGAGATATTCATCAACGAATCGAAAGTTGAACTGCAGCCTCGGGCTATCAAGCCATCTCTTGATCAACAGGTAAATTGAATGATGAAGAACACAGCGACGATCCCCTTTCTTCACAAGAACAGCTTGTCACCAAAGACACTCGTCTCTGAATCTCTAGTAGAAAAAGCCGTTGAATCACTTATGCATGTGCATTGCGCAACAATAACTGCCGTAAGTTTATCCATGTTTTCCTCAAATAAAGAGTTCACAAAGGCTATGGCGCTACTTTGCAGCCTCTATAACGTGAATCTCTCGGAGGCTGGACTTGAGACAACCTCAATCTGGATCGAAGGAATACGAAAAGACGTTTCGTGGAATTTAAGAATGTCGATGGCATCCCAGCCAATGGCAGCATGCTGGAGTTCTTCTAGCCGTGGCATTGCAGATGGGAAGGAAGAAGGTGCTGGCCACGGATTGGTTATGTCGAGACAGATGTTAAAGGTGACTTCTAACGAACAGTACAGGGTCACAGGGGTGAAATCTGTTGCGGCAGAGCAAGAGTTATTAGCGTGTGCAGAAAGCTATCTAATTCTTGGCATCGCAATTGTCGCGCCCCCCTTTCAAATTTGTATAGATCTTTCGACATTTCAACCTCTCAACACCTATTATCGCATCAAAACATCTTCAAAATAGGTGAAAATGAAGCTATTCAGACACTACTAATCAAAATCTATAGTATTCGCTTCAAGATCTCTTTTCAAGGCTCTAATATCAGCTTCAAAGATATAATCTTCGACGACGCTATGCTTGAAATGCTGTCTCGAAAACCTATCACACCTGCTTCTTTCGACAGCGTAATGAAGAAATTCACCAAAAGTGCCTTCAAAATGAGGTCATATCTTCTCGAAATGTCGTCTGATTCAGATCTTCAAAACACTAAAACTGAGCTCGATAGAATTGAAATTCGACGAATAGAGAGGCAGATAACGCACCTCACATTCGTGTGAGATGATGAGTTCTTCGATTCGACGATTGCAATGAATACTCGCGTTATTCATGATGATTACACTCTTCGGAGTCGGAAAGGAACTGCATAGAGGTAGCAATTCATCTGCTAGCCATCGAAAGAAAGCCTCGCCGTTGAACCAGCCTTCACGAATACCTGTACATGATAGATAGCCATCTATCGTGTAAGCCGGAAGAACACTTCAGCAATGCTCTCTCATTCTAGAGGCTTGATAGCGAGCTGATTCACCAACTGGTGCGTAGGCTTGATGACGTCACCCCGTAGTCTCGTTGAAGAGAGTCTCATCAACGAAGACAAGCTGCTCGGCAGTCAGGCGAAGCAGATCTGCAACCCAGCTTAATCGTAGTTCATCGTTCTGTCTGATGCCCACACGCTGTCCCTTTTTATTGCTTCAGTGTCTCTTTTTCAGAATTCTGAATATCGTGAACCTGTGAACATGTATATTCCACTCCTCTCATAGAAACCACACCATCTCTTTCTGCATAGCTCATGACTGTTGCTTCAGATATGTAATTAGGGAGTCTTCAGCGGCCGGAAAGACCTTTCAAGAGGCGCCTTTGAGTCGGAATTGAGGTCTGAACGGAGAGCCGTACATGAAGAGATTCTCCTGAAATCTATAAACAGTGGTAAAATGACAATGAACTTCTTCAGCGATGACGTCAGGTCGTCAGTGTAATAACAGAAGGCGAAGTATCTTTGAGCGAAGCGTCGGGGCAAGTGAGTCAGTCATAGCTGCGTGAAAGATTAGTGATCGAAAGAGTTGAATAGCTTCATTCTTACCTATTGAAGGAAGGTAACACGAAAATAGGTGGAAAATAGGTGGAAAATAGGTGAAAGGTATTCACGATGTCTGAACTTGAGTGTAAATTTGATGGGGGGCGCGACAAATGCAATGCCAAGAATTAGATAGCTTTCTGCACACGCTAATAAGCGAGTCGGATTCTCGCGTTGTCATGAAGAGCTCGAGTCATGTTATCGATCAACAGGACCACAGGTGTCGTCAGCAAGAACAAAGTTTGCGCCCTCTTCAGTGAACGTAGAGTTTGTGAATTCTCTCAGCTTCTCTCAGCGTACAATCGAAATCAAGACTACATCAATCTCATAAGAACAAGAAAGGCAGATAGAATATGCAAAGAAGTCAGGCGGGTTCCCCGCCCATAACACCGCCGCCAGGCACCCATCAATCATCAAATAGACGGCGCGATAGATCACGCCACAGAGGCTACTCACTCCCAAGAGAAAAATCGAGACGACGTGAGATATCGCTTCTTCTGTGTGTCTTCCACAGCTCATCCCACAATTGGACAACGAAGCCTATAAAGTTTGACCCAAACAGAATCAATGACTGGGAACTGTGGGAAGACATTCGTGATACCTTTCGCATGGACATGCAGAAACCATGGAGAAGAATTTTTGGATTCAAAAAAGTGAAAAGTATTGTGCCTATCGGGGTAGGCCATCGTCCATACGCCATCCCAATATTTGTACACACAGAGCATACTGAGCTGGAAAGTTTTAGTATACACCAAATGGCGTCCCAGAACGCACTGATCCCAAAAATTTTCCGGAATCGAAAACATTCATGCATGCATATCATCACCCAGACCATCTCAGGCCCGGTCGTAAGTATTACCTTTTTTTTGTCGACCATTCCTTGATCTAACCTTGATGTTGGCTTCGGAACTCGATTTATGGATGAATAGATTTGTAGGGTGTCTTTTAACGCCCGTGTTTCTGTCCTTAAATACAAATGCTAATCTCGTACTCGTCTAGATTTATGGGTGGATTGGTTTGAAGACTTTGACAGCAACGATCAAAGGACCAACGGACTTGAATTCGTAGAAGGCTTGTGGGCCGATAAGCTTGCAGCTGTCGCTATTCTGGCTACTGTAGGAATTATTACCGCATCAATTGTCTGGTGTGTTAAGGGCGGAGATCTGCAGACTGTTTTTACGGTGATGGGGTTTGTGCTAACGCTCGTTGCTGGTAAGCTGTTTGCGTGTTCAGGTTTGGCGCAACGGCTGACACAGAAAAGCCCAAATTGCATTGGCGGCACTGTATTACCAAATCACCCTATCAGGCTCTGGATCTTAGAATCCATTGATGTGGATGAGAAGCGGCAAGACGGATAGCCCGAAAATGAGATGTGAGACTAAACCTAAAGGTAAATCCGCAGCCGCCTTGACCCTCTAACCAACCGCCATACCATAATCACGACGTCAAGAGTCTGCACAAGGGGATCTCCTGTTGCGAAAATCGATCTCTCGTCGACCCACGGGGCTCCAATATCTGCTATCTACCTCTTGTTTGAGGACCTATCCAATAGAGGGCTCCAGAGAATGATGGCCACCACACAATCAGCCCCTCCAATTGCGACAGCCACTGGGGACTGAAAGGACGCTGGCTAGAAATATGAGATTACCCGGCATCCTACTTATTGGAAATCTCTTCGTACTAGCAACTGCCGAGGAAACACGATTGATCTACCAGCCAACTGAAAATGAAAACCTTTGATGACCACACGACCAGAACGTATTGAGGAAGAGGTGCTGGGAGCGAGAGAAATGTGATATAGAAACGCAAAGGTTCCTTCCTAGAACCGCCATTTCTTACGGTAGTAAAGCTGTCAAAATCGGAATCGCTACTACCAATTGAAACCCAATTCAATTCCGTGACTCGCTACTTGACCAAGCTACGCTTCCGGGCTGGTGCAGCACCCCCGGCGCGACGGCCGTCATGGAGAACGGCATGTGCACCCTCAGCAACGATTCGGGCTACAAAGCCATGTGCCAGAACGACGGCGCGGGGGGGGGGGGGCATTCCGGGTGCAGTAGCACCGAGGACGTGACCGCGAGCGGGGAGCCTGTAAGCGGGTTCACGCCGGGGTGGTGCGGGACTCATGTTGTGCAGCACCAGAAGCCCGACCCCGCGAAGGATAACTATAAGTTCGACATCTCCCTTTTCGACCACGTCGGTGTGCCGATTGGGGGGGGTGAGCGGGGCGGACGCGCCGACCGGGGCCGGCGTTGGGGTGGACAGCCACCTGCCGAATGTGGTGGTTGTGACGGCGGGGCGGGTGGATGCGTCGGTGGTACCGTTCGCGTACGGGGATCAGAGCTTTGGGAGCACGGATCAGCAGCATCACTGTAATTTTGCGGTGGATTTTGATAGCGATACGCATACCAGGAGTGGGGATTGTGGGTTCAGCTGTTAGAGGGCTGGAAGCGATTTGCATGTTTGGAAAGAGGGTGGAATGTATTTGTAGCGTGGTGGAGGGGGTCGAGTGTAAAATAGATCGAAGGGCACATAGCGCTTGGAGAAGAATTATTGACAAGAAAGGAAGTTGTTGCAGCAAATCATAGATGGTGTCTGGGACAGATCATTGATGTTTTTACACAAAAACCGAATTGTGAGATCATCCTCTAATCAAAAACGAAGCTTTCCGAAATGACTTGACGATGCTCATACTCAATCGAAAGAAAGTTCGCGGTTGGTGTAGTGTAGTGCCGCTCCAACCTCCGGATATCGGAAGCAACCAATTTTCTCGAGAAAGGGTTGGCTGTCTTAAGTATACATGCAGCGATTTGGGTATCGCAAAAGCAACCACCATCCTTACCTATGTACCATGGGGTATCAAATGCACAATTTCATGCTCGACTATCATCTTCCAAGTCTCTTCTATCCTTTGCGCTGCAACGCATCTGAGTTCTGTTCTTAGCAAGAGCTTCTCGTAAAGCTCTAATCTGCCGACAACAAAGCCGGTACGGGTTCTTAGGCGACACCAAACCCCTTGCTATTTTCAATCGCTGCACACAATTTCTCCTTCAGCTTCTTCCGGGTCGAATACGCAGGGAGTAGAAGACGGCCAAAGCAGGTCAGGCTTGTTGGCAAACGCTTGCAACGGTTAGTAAATTGGTAGCTTAATGGTTGAAGCTGATAATTACCTCGTCCTCTAGTCCGTTTTGCTGTATGACAAAGAGTATGCTTCGAACGCCATTAACGGGTATCCGGTCACTAGCAGTAACGAATTCCAAAAGCTGTCTGAGCCTGTCTGGAGAGAATTGACGGACAACATGCCAAAAGTCCTTAATAACGCGGTGCTCGGCAGCATAACCCCCTTCGTACCGTGTTGTCTGCTGCAAAGCATCTATATCGATTTCTTGAACTCCTTCGACCACGCTTTTCAAAGCCTCAGCAGTGAATATGGTTGTGGCTTTCCGGTCCAGGCACGTATAGAAGCCTCGGGCAAACGCTTCGAATTGTGGTCGGATTGATTTATCGGTAAGCCAAAAAATATAATCTTCAACATACTGTTCACGATTCGCATTGGTGACCATGCCCGCCTCAGACTTGACAGAGTTGGCTCGTGGCCGGAAGGACTCGTGCGGCCAAGATAACGAAGTTTCAATAAGTCTTTGTCCTGCACTTGAATTTTCGAGGCTGCCACTTAAGGGTCGAGAGGAGCCCAGGCCCTGATTTACAGCCCTCGTCGAAGACTCCGACGAGATGACTGAACCATTCTCCAGGTTTTTGAAATCTCCCCTGTCTTTGTGTTGGCTTGCCGGTGGCCAATCAACGTCTCTGCCGATTTTGTCCATATCGACATGTATGGTAGAACCTAAGCCATCAACACTAAAGATATAAGACCGTACAAAAACATCTTCAACATCACCGTCGACCCAATTCAACAGCTTTTGGAAACCCTTGGCCAACTCCGGCCATCCGTCTTCGATGTGCGCAAGTCGAGCTACCGGTAGATGTAACAGTTTGCGGTAAAGTGCTAGGGGGAAACTTATTGGTAGAGTAAGGCCGTTGTAAACAGCAAGGGAAGTGAGCAATCCAAGCATCTCAAATTTGTACAAGGGCTCGAGGGCACAAGGTTGGAACCATGATGTCCGTGTTTGCATATCAGTTTGGAATAAGCCTAAGTCCGTGGTCAGTTATTCTGTCAAGAGAACCGAGATCTTCACAGCTTACCGTAACCAGAATTCAGAGCTTCGCTGATAGCCACACGGAAAAACTCTTGCTGAACTCCACCATGATCTACTCCTTCTTCGCCTTCTTCCATCCCCATGCGAACTTTTAGTGGCCTCAACAATTCACATCTTTCACGTCGCCAAAGCTGATTGATAGCATCTGTAAGCACCCTGTCACGCCGGATCTCTAGGACAAGATAGTTATTCATGGCCCTTCTAATCTTCTCAGCGACTCGAGGCTCGCCACGACCATTTATAGGGTCTGCTGCCTTCATGTCTGCAAGCAGTCGACCTGTCACAATCGACGCCTCAAAGGCTTTCGACATAGCTCCATGGTTGATTGATCGAAAGTATGAAACCAAAGTGGAAGGCCTGAAAAGAAAAGGATATGATAGCATATGTACTACTCTTCTATCGTTCGGAGCCGATAACCATTCGACTGGCATTTCCATAACATCAAACCGCGCAGACAATAAGGGGGTGCGAAAAAGTTCCGGATCTAGCCTCAAGCTTTGGCAGTCACGATCTGTTGTTTTGTTAGTGCGCTTGGAAGTGTTGAGTGTTGTCGTATGATATCTGCTTACAGATATACGACAAGAACTCTAGAGCACCGCCCACAGCGCTCCATCTCGCTACCTCCGCTTTTCCGTCCCATTCCCTCAACACAACACTTCGAAGCCATTCAACGATTATGCTTACGGAAGGGATTCCTGATGTCTGGTTCGCCCGAAGCACGTGAGGGCTATGGATGGTCGGCTCCTGGCCCGTGCTAGACGTGTTAGTAGTAGGAGTTTGCAATGACTTAGCACTGTCGAAGTCCGAGATACCATCAAGAACGATCTCTAGAATGTCTTTCTCACGGTGGAATGGTTGTGTGTCCCTTCTTGAGTTCGGTACTTGGTTTCTTGAGATTTCCGAAACACAGAGACGAGCTGCGATCGCCCTAACTAGCCTCGTCATCAAGCTCAAAGCTAATTCGTTTTCAAGAGAATCCGAGATTTCGAGCATATCATTGATTTTGCCGGGGTGATTTGCCGGCCTTCTCACAAATGAAACCGCTACTTGACCTGTAGAACGACATAACTGGAACATATGCCATTCTTTAGAGCTGCAGATAGGTACCGATGCAACCAGAGCAGCAAGGGTGATCTTAGCGACATGAGCAGCCTCAGCATCATTCAGGATGTTGGATTCAGTAAATCTAGAATCAGAACGTCTAACTTGTGATCGAAGGTCTAGGTCGGAATCTCTTGCCCTCATTCCAGAATGGGTCTTAGCTACGGGGCTTTTCGAACGAACGGGTCCTGGGAGATATAGATTGCCAATGCTGTACCAGAGACATGGGAAAATGTTTGATGGATGGTAGTCAACCTCCATCAAAGTCCGGAACGCCCCACTAATCTCTTCGAAGCTAACTGTAGAGTGAATGGTGTCCATAGGACTTTTGACGGAATTGTTGCAACGGAACGACTTTAGAAGAGATTTTGTACTGCTAAGGACACTAGTAATCGATTGCATTCCATATGCGACAGTCAAGTCTTGTGGCATGGCATTACCTCTCACAAACGCTATGGACTCAATAGGTTCTTGCGTTCGCCCTAAAGAATGCATAAAATGACGCTCCTCATGAGCGGTCGGGCTGGCATCCTTGATCATAGAGACCATCAACGTAATATTCTCAGAGGTAAAGTGAGAGAGCGTTTGGGCCCGAACAGAATTCTCGAATGTCGTACCTGGAGTATCATAATCATCTTCAACGCTATTGCCCTTCGGTAGGGTCTCTAGTCCTCGGAAGTCTACTTGCGGTTTGGCATTAGGGTCTGGCATCGAGCCACAAGGCCTTCCGTCGCTTTCGCTCATTCTAGGCTTTTTCTCGCGTTCGTGTAGAGAGGAGCTACGATCATCACCGTACTCGGATGAAGCTATTGTAGCTGCCCCGGAAAATCCTGAGCTACCTTCAGCAATGCTCCATGTAGCATTGGAATCAGGGGAGTCTCCACTATTACTACTCGGTGTATGGCATCTCGAAATACTTCCTTCCAATGATGTGCTATCAACCTCTCCTCTAATCCAAGCCGCCCGTTTCAATGAACCCCGCTCATTTGGCACTCTTACTATTTGAAGCATCATCATAGTAATTGTGCCGAAGAGGTTCTGTGTAAAGGATTTGGGATCCCTCGCCATTCGTAATTCTTCATGCTGCAAAGCAGTATTCCTTGACTCCACACCTGGGTTTTGCAGGTAATAACGAGCATTTTTTGCGTCTTGGCCTTGAAACTGGCGCCTTAGCTCTGGTGCCTGACCCTCGATCGCATCGAGATATGAGCCAGGTGTAGACCTAATATTGACAGACGTAGATTGGTGAAAGTTTGTACCGCCCGCCTTCCCAGAACTTCTTTGACACCTCTTATCCAACCCCCGCGCTACTGGCGCACCACTCAGAGGCTCTGTGAAAGATTTCGGTTGATGAGCGCATAACCCTTGCTCTGGGTTATCTTGGCTAGCAAGGAAAGTCGCGAGGCTTCGAGCGCTTAGAACAGTAAATCGCCGAAAGGGACCTCTTGACACTCTTGTCTGGTGGCTCAAGCAAGTTGGTTTATCGCATTTGGAGTTTCCACAGCCGTATAGTATCTGCTGGAAATATCTGGATTCAATATTGTCAGTGAATAGCTAGTAAGTAAAATGACACCCCGAGAGGGGTTACAGACTTATGATAGAACCCTTGGAAGAGCCTACACCTCTCACGAGGTCTTTGAGGCCATGCTGCAGCTGGATGATTGATATATGTGGAATCCTTGGTCAATACTCTATGAGCATTATCTGGAAGTGCAGCGTATTGCTTGCAGTATCCGACTGATGTTGAAGCGTGGGGACGATGAGGCGAGTGCACACCAGAGCTTCTGGTCATGAGGGGATATGGCAATGGGTTGAGGGGAATTGTTATTGAGGTTTGCCAAGCTACTAATTCCTCGTTTGTCCAACAAGCCTCAGACGTGCCTTACAAGGCGAGCAGCGAGCAAGGGTCACATTTAAGGTTTACCGAGCCCTATCGGATGTACGGAGTACGGAACGAGGGTGAGGTCTTGGCATGCAAAAGACGACAGACGCCCGAGGCTGCCGCTTATATTGTATCATTCATATCTTGCCTGAACTTGTAAATATAAACTGCTACATCTATCCTTCAGGTCGAAGCATAGGTTGACTTAAAGAAAAGCGGAGTGTGAGTACGAGAAAGAGCTAAAGGAGCACAGAGAGCAGCAAGGACAAAGCACGATGGAGTACACAGAGAAGAGATCGGATCGTTGCACCTTCATGCGTTTCGCATAGCTTTCGGTTCACGTGTCGCGAGCAGCAGGCTGGAACTACTATATACTACGCATTTGATTGTATAACCTTTGTATTACTCATCTATTTCCTTACACAACCTAGCAGAGTTGCATGACATTTTCACAAGGATGCGGCTAGCATCACCAGCTGGTATAGGATAAAAGAGCTACCATCCCTTTCGGCTAAAGAATATGACGGAAATTAGGGTCATAGTCTTCAGTCGCAACAGCCCCTTTCTGATACTTCTTCCCTTCCATTGACTTGTTATATTCCTTGTTGAGCTTTCCATTCTCCCACACCAACAGAATTCGCTGCCCAAGAGCCAATAGCGTAGTGAAGAACATGAAAGCGGCACAGATGTTCATCCTCTTGACATACTGTGGTGCTTGCGCCTTAGGGTAAAGTCGCGTACCTAAAACTGGACCGCACTGTCCGACAAAGTTAATTAAGACGAGCCCCGCACCACGGCGTGTATCGCTGCCTTGGTTGTCTGGTATTCGAGTCAGCTTTGAGTCCCTGGGCAAGCAAAGAACAGAAGGCTGTGTATTTACTTAGAGTCCATGCCAGAATGTTGGGTATGGTTGAGAAAACACCGGCAGCTGCCAAGTAGACGGCGAAGTATCGGACTCTGACCGTGGTGACCGTTGCAAGAACAATGTAGCCGATGCCCCCCACAATCGACGTTATGATGAGAACCAAGGCCCTTTGCTGTGTTCTGTCTGCAATGAAAGTCGTGGTAATGGCGAACAGGAACGCGACGAAGTATGGCGGAGCTGATAAGCCCTGGGCGTTGATATTGCTGTATCTCATATTGGCCAGAATGGTGGGAAGGAAGAACGGCAGACTCAAACAGTCAGTCCTACCCAACTTCGAGCAACAACGATAGACAGAGTGTTCGGCACGAGCCAGAAACAACGTACAGCATTGCACCATAATTTCACGTCATTTGACGTCTGGGCAAGTTCCTTTAGGTTCAGGCCGCCAACCCTCTCGCTTGTACCAGTCTGTCGAAGCGTCCGAGACCTAACAATGGCCCTTTCTTCCGGGTTGAGGAATCTTGCTTTGCCCGGTGAGTCTGGTATAAAGAAGAAGGCTATAGGGGCGAGCAGGACGGTCGGAAGACCCTCAACTAGAAAGAGAAGCCTCCAGCTGGGGAGCGAGTGACGACCTTTCGTACTTCCATAGGCTAGAGCTCCGGCGAATGTGGATGCGAGGGGAGCCGCTGAAGCGAATATGCCGCACCTGAAACCGACTTCGTGCCTGAGATAGAAGAACGACAATAAATAGATGATACCTGGCCTAACAGCCCGCCGCCAGTGTCAGTGAGATGGCATAGTAGCGCGTTGTATCTTTGATGGGAGATTCGAAAGCTATCCTTACGTGTAGGCCGCTTCAAAAGCCCCAAGGAAGAAACGAAGAGCCATAGCCCCGCTCCAACTATGGACTGCAGCCTGCAGAGTCGCCACCAAGCCCCTAGCCACAGAGATTCAGGCAATGTCGCCCCGCAATGGATTTAGGGCCAAGATGGGGTTGCTCACCAAAAGAACACGACGACCGTCCCGACTATGTGAGGGGGGAGGTCTTCCAGAAAAGGAGGGAGAATTCGAAGACAATGTATGTGATGTAAAATATTGTCAAAAGCTAATCATATCGATCTCCAGCCAAATTCAGGTTGTGTGAAATGCCGGCTATCACGGCGTTACCAATGTTACCTTGGTCGAGAAAGGCAAGCATGTCTGAGGGATGAGGGAAGTGAGCTGCCATCCACCGTGAAGCATGCTTAGCGGGGAGCCAGTCCTACTCACAAAGGACGAAGAAGAGCGGCATCACGTGCCAGTCAAGCTTGCGCCGCACACGCGCGTCTGCTGCTCCATCGAACCCGATCTGTCTATGTAGCTCAGCAGCTTCCTGCTCGTCAACGCCCTCTATGGTGCGCTCCTCCATGGCTGAGCGTGAGCCTCTAAGCTTCCGAGTCTCTGCCGCAAGTCTAGCAAACGTGACCTTGTGTGCGGAACCTTTCGGTCTAATCCGGGCCCGCTGGAAGCCGTTGGTTGATCAGACGTGTGACGGTGTGAGGGCCGTTTACTGTATCATTTGGTATTTTTCTCGAATTAGGCGAGATTTGGCCTAGTATTCCGACTACCTTGAACGGATCAAGATACGGTGTAATGTGCTTCGGAATAGATGTTTGTTTCCTTCGCGCTCACTGACTTCCGTATGGTGGGTATCACTTGTGATTGGGTGTTGTAGCCAGTAGCGGCACCCTTTACCATTTTCCATTTTCGTGGGGTGACTCCAGTTGGATCCTGAATCCTGCTGACACCCTTCACTGATACACAACCTCGGAGCCTGGTCCTCCACGTTCGTTCTGGATAGTTTGGAAAAGATGCTTTATAGCTCATGTTGTCTCGAGATAAATCCCGCTCTGCCCGCTCCCATCCAACCGCGACTTGCCTCCGGACAACAATGGCTACAGAACCGCTGTCATCTGCCCATTTCAACAATGATAGACAACCGGCGCTATACGGAAATTTGGTGGCGTTTTTCGTGTCCAACAATCTCGTTGTTGCAGCTCGATGCTTCTTGCACTACAGGTCACAATATAGATCAAGCAGGCGCATCTCTCTCGATGACGAACTCATACTCCTGAGTGGGGTTCGTGGTCATCCTCGAAAGCAAAAGCCAATGTGAGGCTTACAATCTTCAAGCTCTGCGTGGACGCCCTCATCGGAAATCTCTTCGCTTGTATGTCTGTCGCTTTTGTGTGTAGAAGCTATGGTTCTAATTCGCATTGAAAGCCACGCATTATGGACTCGGCCTCCATGCATTGACGATTAATGCTGAGGACCCGCAAATGCCCGAGAATCTGTCGAATGTCTTCAAAGTTTGTCGGTTCAAATTCGGAACATGAGACAGTCCTGACACATTCGAAATTATAGCATGTCTGGGTGTGTATGGTGCTAACCGGTCCTACTTACACCTTCATCAAGCTCACTCTTCTCTTCTTCTACCGCCGCATTTTCTTGGACAATCAAAAATGGCTGCGCATCGCGTGGTGGGCCATCCTGGTGTATGTCATTCTATGGTTCTTCGGAGCGATAGGGTTTTATCTCTTTCAGTGCTAGCCGGTCCAATGGTACTGGCTACGGTACTACCAAAGGTACCACGTTGAGCCACCGGTTTCAATGCAGGGTCAGTGCAACGCTACCACCATTGCACATGTCGTGATGCCTCTGATTTTTGGCCTCATCTCGGACGTGGCCATTCTGTTACTTCCGATCGCAGCCATCATCAAGCTTCAAATATCGTGGAAAAAGAAGCTCGGACTCGCTGCTATTTTCTCGGTCGGAGTACTGTGGGTGGACCCCTGTAGACATTCTCAGGCAACAGGTATCAGAATGCTGACAAGGGCGGTCACCGCACGCAGTGCTTGCCTCTTAAGGCTTGCTCGCATCGTCGAATTGGAGGTGGACACCGATGACAAGAGTGACCCCAGCTGTAAGTGTTCTCTTGTTCAGCTAGGAAGTTGGGGGACAAGATCGACTGATGGCGATGATCTAGACGGCGTGGTAATCTTTCTCATCCTCTCAGGCGCTGAAGCAGTGTGCGCCATTGTGTGCGCTAGTTTGCCCGTGGTGGTTACGCAGCTTTCCAGGGAGTTAAGAACATAGGGTTGTCGCGAAGGTCAAAATACGGCTCCTCCACGAAGCATGAGACTTTGTCTCAGTCGCGCAGTACAAGCAGAGGATTTCCAAGGCTTGTTGAGGGGTCAGGACATCGGACGGACCATGCTCAGAATCTGCCCCACGAGCAAACGGAGCGGCCTTTCAACTCGATTCCATTGAGTACGGTGGTCGTCGAGACGCCTGCTCTAGCTGATGATTTCAACGATGCTCATGTTGTCGTCGCGAAGGAGGTTAAGGTAATAAGAGAAGTATAGCAAGTCTTGCCGACCATTTCGCATCAGTGTAGATACTGCGTGGAGTGAGCGCAGTATGAGAGTTACTCCGTCCGCTCACTATTAAAGCGGACTGCATGCAGTCTTGGATTGATTTTTGTCAATGGTCTCCTAATGAATATCGATAATGACTATGGTTGGTTATCGTTAGTTAGCATAGCTCGTACCTAATACTGGGGTTCATAGAGAGTAGTTCTATCTTATTATTGGATTTTACGTTAGCATGGCAGAGAAGATCTGACATATTAAAAAACCAATTGTTGAGCTCTGGGCTGTTTTTTATACGATCATCTTTACGCCGCGCAACCGGTTGGTCTTGAACCCAACCCAGTCGCAGACTTGGGTGACGGGACTTACAACCCAACCCACTGAATCTAGTAATGAGTTGGGTTTTGAACGAGGGTGCTGAGGCATATTGAGCGCTTGGTTATGAGATATATTTAAAGCACCGGTTAAAGCACTGGTTGAAGGAAGGTTGGGAGCATTTTCAGAGTTACGTTGAGAGGAGTATAAAAAGGACTGTTAGATACGTGTTGCGAATCTGACTGATAAGTTTTTGAAACTTGTATAGAGATTGATATGGAGCCTGGAGGTTGGCATGGAGGCTTATAGGGAATCATATCAATAGAGACCTGCCTGAGTAGTGCTCGGGGCAGGTGTCTGTTATCCTGGCAGCCGTCACATATATACTACTGTATTGATTTTAGAGCAAAACGATTTGAATATAATCTAACTTGAATAGTCACTAAATCAACTATAAAAAACATCTCACTAGCTGTGAACAGTAAGAGGATCATCTTGGCTAGCAATTAGTGGCTGTTTGTACTGCGTAATTACTGTAATAATTACCTTACAGTAATCACTGGCTCGGCTACAGAGTACAGATGGTATCACAGATTGTCTTTATCGATTAGACAACCACCACCCCTACTTCACCAGCTTTCTTCCAGCGTACGGAGTATTCGTGAAGCCATTATAAAATAATGCGATCTTTGTTCACACCATATTTACTACCGGGTCTGTTGTAGCTTAATATTGTTACTATCTGATTTCCCCCCCCCATATTGAGACTTCCAATAGTATCCGTTCGTCGTACGTGGGCGCTGTCTGTCAACTGGACACCAAGTCTGGAGAACAACTGGGAAACCCACACCTTATCATGGCTACTGTAACGGCAAGTCGGTCAACGCCTATTGGACTCCAGCCTACCCCGGTATCGAACACTGTCGATTCGCATCCATTTACTTGCAATACTTGTCAAGTGGCGTTCAGATCAAGTGAACTCCAACGAGGGCACATGCGCAGTGACTGGCAGTGAGTGTTCCTTTACGACTATCTAGTTATGCCATTTCTCTGACCTGCTGCAAGCCGATATAACCTAAAGCGAAGGGTCGCTTCTTTACCTCCTCTCTCATCCGAAATCTTCGCAGAAAAAGTCTTGACAGCTCAAGCATCTTCCTCTGCCGAAGCTGCCAAAGCATCTTTCGAAAAACTGTGCATAGCATGCCAAAAAACTTATTACAGCGAGAACGCTTACCAGAACCATCTTGGCAGTCAGAAGCATCGATTGCGGATATCGGCATTGCAAGGTGGTGGTAGGGCTGCCGTTGATGACGAAACAAGCTCGGTCTTAAGCTCTACAATATCGCTGGGTGAGCCAGTAAATTTGGCTCCAACAGAAACAATTGATCCCGAGGCAGAAGCGGAGTTTTCGAAGGTAGTAAATGGCATCAAGGAGACAAAAATCGAGGATAACGAACCAGTCTCATCTCGGCCCTCAAGGCCTCATCACTCTGCGGCCGAAGACCGCTCCGAACATCTAATATCGCAGCCAGTCGTGATAAACAGCGCTACGCCGGGCACAGATTCAGGATTTCCTTCTAGTAAGGTGCCCTTGAACCGGTGCTTATTCTGCAACTACGATTCGCCATCTTTGAAACTTAGTGTCATGCATATGACCAAATTCCACGGTCTGTTTATTCCTGAGCAGCCCTACTTGGTTGACCTCGAGGGTCTCATAAGTTATCTACACCAGAAGATAAACGTGCTTCACGAATGTCTATATTGTCACAAGCTCAAGGGATCAATGAGCGGTATACAAACTCACATGAGAGACAAAGGACATTGCATGATAGCATTTGATTCGGAGGAGGAGATGATCGAAGTGGGTCAATTCTATGATTTCAGAAGTTCGTACTCGGACCACGGAGACGATGACGAAGACAACGATGAATTGGAGGACGTCAAGGAAGACTCCCCTGGAGGTGTCAAACTTGCGCCAAAGGGCTCAAGGGCTCTCAAAACGGTTATCAGTAGCTCTAATGGTGACGAGGAGATGCACGAAGGCGATGAAAATGCCGAAGGCTGGGAAACTGACAGCTCAGCTTCTTCATTGGATTCTGCAGACTTGACTGCTGTGCCTATAGATCACTCACACGCTTTTCAAAGGCTTCCTCTCCATCGACACCATTCCCTTACCGATCCGAGACCGCACCGTACAGTTGACGGATTTCACTCTCATGCTCACGCTCATCATGCAGTCTTTCGATCAGAATACGAACTCCATCTACCGTCGGGCCGTACGGCTGGCCACCGTTCTCTTTCGCGATATTACCGACAGAACCTGCACAGTTATCCTACACCTGCCGAGCGGATCGAAACTCGTATGCTTCGAAACACCGTCCACGGCTCTGATGATGAGATGGCGGTGGATTCGGATGATCGACGCCGAGCGCTAACAACTCGTGGAAACGGCGGAACAGGTATGCTTGGCGTCACTGATGCTAAAAAACGAGAGATTCAAGCGGTGGAGAAAAGAGAGCGTAAGCGTGAGCATAGGGCACGAAAGCAATTCGAATGGGGAGTGAACAAGCAGAGTAACAGCCAGAAGCATTTTCGAGATCCACTATTGCAGTGATCGGAAAGCTGGACAATCTCGCTTTGTTGGGCATGTTTTCGGATACTCTTTCGATCACTGCACTCGCCTATTGCTGCACTTTCAGGTGTTTATGCAACGTCTTAATCTTAGAATAGCATAAGGTATGTAGGCTTCCGGCAGGATTACAGACTTAGAGGAGTTGCAACCAAACCATCTCACCGAAGCCGAGTGATATGCACTCGACATTGCCTATGGAATCTAGCGAAGAAAATCTGCAGGTTGCACGATTATTACACCAGGCCGACTATCTGGTAAATAACAATTGTGTGCAAGCGTACGCCGTACCAATATGGTAGTCCTCCAATTCTTCCGGTTCCTCATGTAGCAGGTTATTCTAAATACGAACCAAGTAAAGAGCTATATATGACTTAAATGAGAGTCCAACGATTTGGTTCTTCGTTTAGCCTTTTTGGAATGAAGCTTTGTGGTTGCTTGACAACCAACTCAAGAACACATGTAACCTTGCACGTGACCTCGAGAATTAGTGCCGGTCACTTTTGCGACTAAGGTACATCGCGTACTTGGTGGTTCAATCTCATAAAACATTCATCTATGCTAAGGTACCGTTCTTCCTGCCTAGCTCGCCTTGACATATTCCAACCTGGATAGGTACTAGGTACTCGTACACTCTTTTCTGAGCATGTGACAATTTAACTCTTCCACTGCTTGGCTCCCAGCCGTTGGCTGTAAGAATGGCTGAGGAGCGCATATTTTCAGCAGTTTTTCCTGCGTCAATTGGGCGCAAAGCTTCTACTACTAGGTCACGTAATTCTTCTATGTCACAAGATCAGAACTCCGATATCAAGGTTTTCTTGAAAAAGCAAGCTTCATTCATATTAGGCTTGGAGGAGCGAACCGAAGCTCAAGATGCGTCAGCATCTATTGGGGAGGCGCGGAGAAGAACACAGAAAGTTATGAAAAGTCTACAAGAAATGGGGTTGGGGGGTAATCAAGCTCAGCGTTTATTCGCCGAAGTAATGAGCGAAATCCTCACGACCTATATAAATAAAACCTATGCTGGACAGTGGAATTCGCCATCTACGATCGCGGAGCAGCTACGGGACTGGGTAGAGAACCACTTTGCCCGCTTAGTGGTTGAAATACTCTCATGCTTGAAAGAGATCCAGTCTGATGCTGAAGCTGATCAACATACGAAGGTCACACATGCAGATGTCGAGAGATGGCAAGAGATGGGACTCAATAGACTGGGAGCATTGCGCACAAAAGAGTTGTTTGAAATCATTGTGGATTGGGATAACGGTAGCAGAGGTGCTGTTGAGGATCTCAAGCGTTACGTGACAAATACCACTTCAAGAATTTCTCTTACCAATTCCTTTTCAAACGTACTATCCCATCGCCTCCTTCATCCCGGGGCTTCTACAACCGAAATCCTTCAATTTTATATCTCGTTGATCCGCGCATTTGCCGTCCTCGATCCAAAAGGGGTCCTTTTGGATCGTGTAGCTCGCCCTATCCGGCGTTATCTTCGGGAACGAGATGACACTGTCAACATAGTTGTTGGCGGTCTTTTGGCTGATCCCGACGATGAATCGAGTGCAGCTGATGTCCTGGTTGAATTGGCAACAGAGCTGAACAAGACCGCAGGTCTCACAGGGGAAGATGACATGGACGACGGAGACCTTGATTGGGACGACATGTCCTGGGTGCCCGACCCTGTAGACGCTGGACCCGGTACGACTGCATCATCTTTGAAGTGATTTACCATCTAACGGTTCACAGAGTACAAGAAGTCAAAGAACTCAGACATAATAGGTTCCCTCATTAGTCTGTTTGAATCAAGGGATATCTTCGTCAAAGAATTTCAGAAAATCTTAGGAGAGCGATTATTGAAGAAAGAATATGACTTCGACAAAGAAGTGAGATACCGTTTCGAAACTATGCTACTGTAAGACTGATTCATCGTATCTAGATTCGAGTCCTCGAGCTTCTGAAGCTACGGTTTGGCGAAGCAGCACTCCAATCGTGTGAGGTCATGTTACGAGACATTCTTGACTCCCGTCGTGTCGACATGGTTATTCGCAATGATCAGAAGCTTGCAGCTGACGCCACATCAGATCCAGCTCCAGAAATCCATACCAAGATACTCTCTCACCTCTTCTGGCCTTCTTTGCATTCGGAGACTTTCTTCATCCCGCCGGAAATTCTGTCTTTGCAGGACCGTTATTCAAAGGGTTTTGAAATCCTAAAGCAATCTCGAAAATTAACCTGGCTACATGCCCTCGGCCAAGTCACTGTCGACATCGACCTTGACGACCGCACAGTCACGGAAGAAGTGCAAACCTGGCAAGCAAGTGTCATCTATGCCTTCCAGAACCCCGAAAGCAGTGCACCCACTCCCATGGCCAAAACTGTCCAAGAGCTAATGGAAAATCTGGAAATGGACGAGTCTTTGGTCCGCAACGCCCTAACATTCTGGGTCGGCAAACTCGTGCTCGAGGAATCCGCTTCAGATACGTACCGCGTCCTCGAGACACTCTCCGACTCCGAAGTTGGCCGTGACGGCACCGCTCAAGCGGCGATTGCTGCAGCCGCTGAAGCTGTCACGTCGGCTGCTGCGCCAGCAGTACGCACCGAAGAAGTTGCACAGGAGAGGATGGAAGTATATTGGCAATACGTGACGGGCATGCTAACGAATCAGGGGCCAATGCCGTTGCAGAGTATCGTTATGATGTTGAAGATGCTGGTCGAGGGAGGCTTCCCGTTCAAGAACGAGGAATTAAAGGAGTTTCTGGAGCGGAGAGTACAGGAGGGAAAATTGGAGGTGGTGGGGGGGAACTACAAGATTAAACACTGAGTTTTCGTTGTTCTGAGATACCCATTGCGGACCTACAGTGCGTTGCATTGGCATGGGCGTTAAAGACGTTTGAAGATACTTTTGAGAGCATCGAGCTGTTCTGGTAAGATGGCTGAGGAATGCTGTAGAAGCTTTTCATAATGAAGAAATAAAGGAAACAAGTGAAGAACGTCGTGTTGCCTTCCAGTTGTTATCTTACTCTAGGGTGGTTCAAGTAGCACCATCGGAATACTCGGCTAAGCCATAGGGCTGGTTCCATTCTCTCATGACTGGCTTCGCTTGGCTTGATTTCGAGTACACCACCATCATGTGCTTATTAAGGCTCACTACGTTCCTACTACGCAAGTCTGGCCACCACATATTACATGAGACCTACGCGAAATTGGTTGAGAGCGCCAGCCGAGTCCAAACTCTTCGTTTGTAGTTACGTTGCGCGTTCACCGCTCCTAGATGCCCGGCAGACCGATGGAGTCGTCTATAGATGGAGGAGATCTTTGAGCAAGCGTTAGACTCCACATATCCTGTCTCAAGTGTGGAGATATCTCAGGTCCTGCAACAACCAAGCTCACGTCTGAACCAAGACAACGGAATCTCAAGTAACGATGACTGCGGAAAGCCCTTTGTTTTACCAAAAACCTCCAATGAGCCAATTAGCAGTGGATAAGACTTGCCATGTACTGGGGCCACAGCACCAGAACAACATGCTCTCACCAAAGAGATTCCGACCACTGAAGAAACACCTGGGAATAGTGAGATGGCTGGATATGCTTCAGAGCTCGTAGCCAAATACGAAGATAATACTGGTTGGTTTTGTAGTGAAAGATATTTCAAAGACCTCGTACAAGAGTTTACGGGCATTGAAAAACTTCCCACTGTTGATCTAGCGGACGACTATCTCAACCCTTCTTCGAGTCGCAAGACTACCCCCCTTTATAGCCTTGCTTACGGAAATTTACATTTGACGCCTAAGGACGTTATGAGTGATCAGGGCGATACTTTGAGCTTGAGGGTTTCATTCAATATAATCATGAGCCACCTGAGGTCAGGAATAAGGAATGAAATGGCGGATATTCTCGAAACACATACTACTTCACGAGAACAACTATCTCGAATCCAAAGCTTGTTGAAAGATATTCGTAAGTTCAAGAATAAGGTCGAAATTGCCTGTTTTTATCAGATCTTGCACTCTTCCAGTCTGACTATAGAAGTATAGATTCCATCAGTGGTAAAGATGTACTCGTACTCCGGGATGAAGAAGCGCAGATCGTGCAGAAGCTACTAGACGAACACAGAGAGCAACACCCTGCAAATCGAGGCTCTGGCGAGAGCATATCTTCTAGAGAATCGGGTATACTAACAGCTAACTAGAGGGGGAAACGCCGAAGACGTGCGCTAGGGGGGGTCACAACAGACATATATCGGAGAAATGCTCGCCTCGATCTTTTGGAACGCCGATCAGGTTTCAAAACGCGTTTCCTTACTGCAATAATGGGAGGCCTTGCCCTTGTTGTTCCAATGCTTATCATGGCCATTCACCCACTTCGCGAGAAAATTTTAATCACCGCAAGCCTTGCCGTATTTTTGTTCGCCCTTGGTCTTGCGTGGAAATCGTCAGCGCAGCGACAAGAAATACTAGCTGTTACTGCTGCTTATACGGTAGTGGTGGTGGTATTTGTGGGGATTAGTGGGCCTTAAGAAGGTATAGTTCTGGCTGCAAGGGAAGAGTTCTAAATACACTTCAAGATGTTCTTCGCCTCGTGCGGTTGGAATGTCCCCAGCATCTAAAAATGTGTTGAAGTACGAGCTCGAAAGAAAATACGGATGGAATAGTCTTCTTGATATGTGGACTGGGATAAGCACGAGATGTCACTGGTCAACCTATGTTCCAGATCCGCTCTTTCTCCGAGACCTATAAGACCCAACTGGATCAACCGTCGATAGCAAAGTCACTCTATACAGACTTCCTCTCTTTCGGCTAGCCCAGAAACCCGGCTTGAAAAATTAGGACAAATATTCATCAATCCAGCACCTTTCTCCCTTTAACACCAACTAATTATACTCCATCATAGACCGACTATACATCACCCTTTGGGCATTGTTTCTTCCCCGAAAGCTGTTTTCTTAAAGCAGAACTATACTATGGAAAACAGTCACTTCTGGAAAATATCTATGCCCGCAGAGACAACCCCTGACCCCAAAGACCCCAAAGTTCCTTATTTTCTTCATCCCCACTACCTCTTCTTTATGCACATGATCTATAAAACTCTATCATTTATTTAGTCTCAACAACGATCCCTCTACCAATTGTTCCTTCCAAGGGCAATACCTTTCTAGATCATTCAAACAAAGACGCGGCAAACCGAGCTTCTACGAACAAAAATTGCTCTATGGCCGCTTTCCCTTATAACCAGATCGGGAGGCGGATGGCGAACGGGGGTTTGAAGTCCAGTACTGGGTGCGATAGTGAAGAGTATCGGAGGGGTTGCGTATCCTAATATTCATCCAAACGTACCAATTCCAAGCACATCTCAAACAACTTCCTCAACCCCCACGCATCCTCCCCCTGCCTCTCCCAACAAACAACGCAATCCCGAACAAAATCTTAATCTTCCTCCCTCATAACCCTACCACAACCTATTACCTCAACCTCTCCCTCTCCCCCAGTCTTCGTAATACTGTAAGACCCCACCCACCAACAAAGCCTCTTTCCAATCAACGCATTCTTCTAAATCGGTTTCCAACTGACCACCCCCTTCCCTCCCCTTGAAGTAGCATTCCCCTTGACATTAGAGGTTCAGATCACGAGAGAATTCTGCGGAAAACTAGTACGGAATAAAAGACGTGTGCAAGCTGGCCACATTATTTTTTGGGGGTAAGAAAAGATGGGGGCGATTGTCATGCAACTTTTTTGTGTTTGGGAGAAGGGGAAGGAGGAGGAGAGTGGATAAGAGAATCAAAGTGCGTCGGATACGGCTTGGAGACATGGGAAAATTAGGGCGTTGGAAAGAGAAGGTGATCCAGAAGGAGCTGCTTGATGGTTTGCTTTCCTAGAATGACTATTTGGTTGCGAGAAAACGATTACGTTTTTTCCAAGTGGGAGAAACTCCAAGCAAGATGGTGAGAGTATCAACGCCATCCCTGTTTTTTTCTTCTTTTTCTTCCCGCTCACACGTTGAAATGACGCCTCTGGTGCCATCACTCTGCTACCTTGCTGCACGCCCGTCTCGAACCTTCCAAACGCACCGGCTCCCCTCCCCACCATCACCCGCCTACCCCTCCCCATCACTTACTCCTCTTCTCAATAATCCCGACCCCATGCTCCTCATACTCCTTCCTCGAAATCCACGTCTGATGAAACGTCCCCAGACTCGCCATAATACTCCCGCCAATCCAGCTCGCAAACCGCCTTTCATACGTATTTCCCGGCGCCGAAATCCGGACCCGAGTGCCGGGGTACATCATCGTAAGTTCCTGGTTCAGGCGCTCCGTAAAACCATACAGCAGACTTGTGCCCCCCGTTACCACAACGTTTTGCAAGAGGTGCGGCCGCACGTCCACGTCGACTTGGTTCAGGGAGTGCTGGATTAGGGCGGGGAGGGTTTGAGAGGCGGGGGGGGAGGGGTTTTGGGGGTCCGTGAGGGCCATTTTGGCGTCGAAGATGCCTTCGGCGGCGCGGTATCGCTCGGCGCCGAACATTTGGTTCCAGCCGTCGGGCATTTCGAAGGGGCGGCTTGGGTAGGTTTTTGCTAAATCCAGATTTGTACCCCCTTGTTGCGTATGTCCCGATAGTCTACCAGGGCCTGGCCACACTTGCACAACTGACTCTTTGAACTCAGTCAATATACGTTCTTCTTGTAAATTGCGGAAGGAATTAGCGGGAGCGGTATCGGAGGGAAACGTGCGGTATGTGGCGTTCGGGGGCAGTCCGGCGTCCACGGGTGTTTTTTTGGTAACGAGGTAGTGAGGCGTTAAGGGGATTGACGGAGAGGAAGTGGAGAAGAGGAGTCGGAGTTGGGAGGAGAGGAAGTTACCCGCGAGGGGGGAGCGAACGACGCCCTTTTTCAGGATGAGGCCGTCGTGAACGGGAGTGATGGAGATGGACGATGCGCCCATGTCAATGACAAGCGCCATAGGTTTGCCGGCGGCGAAGCTGGGTGGGGATTAGCGTCCTGAAACTGAGTGGTATACGGAGCACATACGCTGCTAAGACACCGTTTCGTGCGAGCCAGTAGGCGGGGCAACCCCAGCTCTCCATAGCTACCTCGATGCCCTTTTCTCTACCTTTGCCAGTGTTCCAGCCGGTTTCCGTCATCAACAAGGGGTTTTCCTCGAGTGGCTTTTCTTGATCTTCCATGCCCTCCATCTCCGCGTCCATATCTTCATGTTTGTCATTAAGTCCGTTAGTTAAAGGGTTCCCTGGCTTCGTGTTCGTAAGTCGTGATGTGATGGCGTATTCCCATAAACTCGTCGCGGCGTCCCAATCTTCGACCGTGCCGTCGGTGGACATAGGATTGCCTATCGAGATGTTTGCCAGAGGAGTGTGTATTGAATTATCACCAAACAAGTATTTGCGATCCGAACCCGAGGGTATAGTGGCATAATATGACGGCGTGACTGACTTGGGCACATCTTCTCCAGCGAACCCAGCGCGTGTTGTTGAGTACCCAGGGTCAAGGACAAGGGCTGAGATTTCGTCTATATGGCTTATTAGCCAAGTATATGATGCAGACTCTTGCGTTTGGAGTCTTACATACCGCCACCGTATTCGACGTTGGAAGGAGGAATGGAGGAGCTTTGAGCGGCGGCCATGTTCAATGACTTGAGCGTCACAGTATGGAAGTCTCAAGCTCCAAGATACGCGCAATTAGTTTGCATGCATCGATTAAGCGGTGGTTCGGTGGTTCGGTGGTTCGGTCGATGAACGAAGCTACGTCCCTGAGACAATTCACCAAACCACAAGATTGCGACTTGAAGCTTTTCGCTTGTTCCTGCAGCGGCGGGACGATCATCAAGCCTCGAGAACCCCCTTGTTCACCCGGAATCATTATCACATTTCGGAAGTCAATTCATGAGTGACATTTACACAATGCAACAGAGTCTCTACAGATCATGTTAGGTCTGCGTCCATCTAACCGATGAAAACATCTTTTGATTATCCTGAGAATTCTACTGTCAACAAAATACCCACCTAATATCTAATATCTACACAGATACGACTACTGCTCTACACACTGGGAGCCTCAGGAAATTGGCTAAATTTATAGCACGTATAAAAGATTTTCGGCACATGATGCATCATGCCGATTGCTCCAGTGGTGGTCCGGTCCGGTTTCAATCTCGCCAGTTCATCACTTCAGGTTTGGAAAAACGCTGTCAATCAACAACACCGTGACTCGATTCTCTGAACAGCTTGACTGATACGACTAAGCTTGAGCTCTCAATAGACAGGTATTGAACAAAGCCCACTGCCACTGGGTACCTTTCGGCTCTCCTCAAGTCATACTTTAGCTACAGCCAACACAAGAAGTGTTGCCAATAAGCGCTGAAGTCTCCAGAATCACCGGCTGAGCAACTGCAGGAAGGTGGCATATCAATCAAGCCCCTCATTGCAAGCGTCCATCCTCTTCCCAGCCTCATCCCGTTGTCCTGGTACTGTCCTGGTATTGCCCTGATACATAAATAACTTGGAATTCTGGCCAACTTCTTAGCTGGAAAGAGAGGTATGCCTCAATACGAAAGTCCCAGACTCGGTAAAGTCCCATCCCCATACTTCACGTTTTCTGCCTGCCCTAATCTGTCGACGATGAAACGAATTGCGTACTCGATTGAAGATACGGGTTCGGGTTTTCAGGCGCTCCCCAGCGTTCCCTTTACCGGCGAAGCCCGTAGATTGAGAATCATCTCCAAGTCCAAGCCAAGTTCCTCATATGAAAGTGTCAACTAGGGGAGGCATATTTGCTCGGCATTTGCCACTTCCACTGATCAAAGAATGGCACATGACTTGGGCCAGAACCGTCAGAAAGAATAGAAGAATGTAGGATGTAGATTTGGAAGACTCCTAAACAAGTACACTAGGCACGGTAGGACAACCTCAGTAAGGTACGTGGGTACTCGTAGAGCTTGGACTTGATGGCGCTAGTGTCGATAAGCGAAGGTGGTTTTGTCGTTTGTGATCTTATCAGATCTGACCCCGAACTTCAGCCTCAAGCGTCACCACCTCATCATTCGACGCACCTTTCGGTCGATTGTTGCAAAGTTGAATTAATTAAATCCTTCCACCACGAAGTCAAGTCCTCCTGTTCATTACTTGGCCAAAAGAGGCAATCGAGCAGTAATCCCCCCAACCTACGATGTCTCCCTTACGGACATCTACAGGGACCTATACTTTAGCCTCTCTAACCGTGCCTTTCCATTTGCCACATTTTAAATGAACAATGGATCTCATTCTTCGTAGTCAAGCTGTCATGTTCCGTCTAGAAGACTTTAATCTAGCCTTGCATTGTAGGTCATGATGTTGGCATTCCTCCTAATGAACGAAGAGTGGTGGTGTACGGGAGACGAAAGTATACTCACCGTGCCTGCTTCCTCCAAATCAATCATGACATGGTTCCTTCCGTGATGCGTGGCCAAGTTTCCAGGAAGACGCTTGCTGAAAAGTCAACTCGTAGAATGTACATAATCTGAGCAACTTTCCCTTCATTGCTACAACTTTTCTTTCCCTCATCGCGTGTATCTTGTATATCTGTCTGTAAATCGCCAACATGACCATCGCTTCAGCCCTCCTAAACGGGACTACCGCTCTTGTTGCGGCTCTTTCGCAAACCCAAACCAACGGTACGCTCGCGGCTTTCTCCCACTCCTTCTTTCTATCAAGTATGCGTATGACGGCATGAACGGTATCACTGACTCTCCTATGTTTCAGGTAACAGTAAACTAGGAACCCTTCAAAATCCTCACGTAGGACCATTCCTCACCAACAATGTAAGCTTCAATTTCTTAGTATCCCCATCCCAACTTCCGGAATCTTCAAGTGTGTCTTGGTCTTGAATTCTCAATTTTCGTCATCATGGGTTTCTATTCGGTCCTACACTTTTTATTTGAGTAATCTTTAGTTCTCGTGCTTTTGCGCAGAAAGAGACAGAAAACATTTGATACTTTTTCTCCAAATCCCACGGCCTGTTCCTCTTTCACAATGAGCATGAAGTCTTTCGTTTTGGTTTCAAAGTGCTGTTCTGAACCCTGATTAGCCAATTGAAAACGGGTACCCGTGGGGTTCCAAATCTTCTTGGGACAGTGACGCGTACACCGAAGCTCCAGATACCGGTGTTGTCCGCCAATACACATTCAATGTTGCCCGTGCCACCATCGCCCCAGACGGGTACGAGAAAAACCAACTTCTTATCAATGGCGAATATCCAGGTGTAAGATGTCCCAGACCCGTATGATTGACATCATTAAGCCGCTAATAAGGTTTCTGCAGCCCACTATCGAAGCCAACTGGGGTGACACTATCCAGGTGACAATAAACAATCAAATTACAGGCCCGTCTGAAGGCACCGCCTTTCATTGGCATGGATTTCACCAACAGAATACCGAGTGGGAAGATGGCGTTCCTGGTGTTTCGATGTGTCCAACACCGCCTGGGGAGTCCTTCACTTACACTCTCAAGGCTGCGCCTTACGGAACCACTTGGTATCACTCTCATTACTCAGCACAATATGCTGGAGGTCTTTGGGGGCCATTGATCATCCATGGACCAAAGAACATGCACTACGATACCGACCTTGGGCCCGTGACTGTTACTGACTATTACCATCGAGATTACTTTGATATCATGGAGGATGTGATGGGTACCGATTTGACAAAGATCAGACCTGCATCGGACAACAACTTAATTAACGGCAAGATGAACTTTGACTGCTCCAACACCACCAGCGCGAAGTGTACAAACAATGCCGGGCTTGCCAAGTTCAAGTTTACCAGTGGGAAAACGCACAGACTCCGGTTGATCAATACTGGTAGTGCTGCCATTCAAAAGTTCAGTATTGATAGCCATGAGATGACTGTCATCGCTAATGACTTTACTCCTGTCGAGCCATACAACACATCCATTGTTACTCTCGGCGTAAGTAACAGCAAAATCTAATACTTTCGATGTAGATGATATTTGCTGATATTGTCCGATAGGTCGGTCAACGCACAGATGTTGTAGTCCACGCCAGTGGGAAGTCTGACGGAGCATACTGGATGCGCTCCACTTTAGCTGCGGGTCAATGTACGGAGCCTGCCAACCAGCCTTATGGCCTCGCAGTAGTATACTACGAAAAGGCAAACGATACTGCTGTTCCCAAATCCACCGGCCATATCGATGGCACTGATCCTTGTGTAAATGATGCCCTTTCCGGTATTACTCCATCGAAGGCGATGGGTTTACCTACTCCTGCTACAACGATTCACATGGAAGTCTACTTTAAGATTAACTCTACTGGTCATCTTGTCTGGACTATCAACAATTCAACTTTCCGCGGTGACTACAACAACCCACTCTTGCTTGATGCTAAGCAGGGCAATGTATCGTATCCTTATGATCCGCAGTACAATGTCTACAACGTTGGCACCAGTAGCTCGGTCCGCGTGATCATCACCAATAAAACTCCAACCAGTCACCCATGGCATTTACACGGCCATGACACGTAAGCGTCCAATATCTTTGAACACGTTGATTACCTGCTGACACAACCCCAAGGTCTGTACTTGCCACTGGGGCTGGAACTTGGGATGGAACAATCGTCAACCCAAGTAACCCTCAGCGTCGTGATGTCAGTCTTCTGCCAGCCCTGGGCTACTTGGTATGTTTGCCATCTATAGTTGTATGCCGCAAAGGGGAATGACTAATTTCCGCGTGACCAGGTCGTCCAGTGGAACTCGGATAATCCTGGTGTTTGGCCTTTCCACTGCCACATCGCTTGGCATTTGTCTGGTGGCCTTTACGCGAACATGATTGAGAACGTTGATGGGATCAAAAAACTTCACATCCCATCAAAGACATACGACAACTGCCAAAAGTGGGGCGCTTACACGAACAAGAACACGGTTGAACAAATCGACTCTGGTTTGAGGTTGCTTCGAAACTGATAGACCAAAGCCTTCGAAAGGTCAATCAAGGTTCTTACGGTACATTCTACAAAACATAACAATTGGGAGATGATGATGGGAGTAATACTTAGGGCTAATTGATAATGGCATTGCTGCTTAAAAACTGTATATAGACGATAGAATCCTTCTGCACATAGTGTCATAGTTATTCTAGAGACTAATAACATAATCTGGCATTACAACTCATATTCCCCATGATTGATTCACTTTGGCGGTGATGGTTTTGAAAGTTATAAACTCCCTCAACCTTTCTAGCTCGGTCATTTTGTGACAAGACAAGAATAACCGAGTACAATCCTTTCCCTTTGTGCGCATCTCCGGCACTTCCTCAACACACGTCCACAAAGCTTTGACGCCGCCCATGTGTAACTGTTGGAAACAGGGAACAGTACTGTTACCCCTGTGGTTAGTAATCTCCGCTCCACATTGATCCGGATTGATCCGGCGCTAGTGGATTCAGGGTATTTACCTGATTCCCACTTCTTCCTTCCTCCGTA
>JAABVA010000388.1_pt1 | contig 56939 bp, 65 predicted proteins | sample 5560331 | NCBI WGS metagenome assembly JAABVA01 (sample SAMN12812661, study PRJNA571458) | rock metagenome | isolation source: Antarctica rocks | place: Antarctica: Victoria Land, Mt New Zealand sud | collected 2016-01-07
TAACGAGGAGAAAATGCTGAGCATGGCGCATCTCCTCCGAGTTCTCTTCGTTGGCAACGTCTTTGCTAAGGACTTGAAAGGACCAGGATATGAGGAGGCCCTCAAACTCTACACGTGACTGGGAGAGTGGTTTTATGGCTTAACCACAATGAGAGTAGATAGATTGTGTGGGTATTTCTAGATTAGATTAATAAAAACAGATAATTTTGTGGTTCATCTATTACACGGCATTGATACCTAGGGGTTTGATCGCTTCCGGCGTCCTTACCTCAATATTTACCTTCCATACGAAGTGAAACTATCAGTGGTATCTCGAGCTGTAGTTCGTAAGTTAATCTTTGCACCAATGAAATCCTCGCCGGCCACACTTGATCTTTATCGAGAATGGAAACGAGTGAGCGTCCTGGGACTTGATTGGGTTTAAATCGGCAAATGGAGCTTGGTGGCCCCACACTTCCCTACTGACGGTCTTGCTCTAGAGTCAAAAGCGCCCAAGTCCCCATCCATCATCGTTTTTTCTCTTAATCCATGGTGCCCTCGACAAGAGAACGTTTTGTCACTGTTGCAACAGATTCTTGCCGTTCGCTCATTTCCGCTGCAGCAGCAAACCGTCCTTCTCTTTCATGCTCCATGTCCACAAGATACCAGTCATCTCAGAGTGCGTACGGGAATTGAACACTTCAGAGAAAATACTAACATTTGCAAGTTCCCAGTGGAGATGTCCGAACTAAAAATACCCCCAAATCAAACCCGTAAACGACGGAGCACTGGAGCAATGAGGGAAAGCGAAGACATTCGGAAGAAGGTTGCACTTGGACTCCAACAGCACTCCACGCGCTCCATTGCTTATCAACATGCGGATGATGGGATGAGAGAGCCTCAGAACGACTCTGCATCGACGACTTCCCTAGCTGTCGGGTCGTCAGCCCCCTCATCCGCTCAAACCTCCATAGAGATCGACAATTTTGATATCTGGGATATCGAAGCAGGAAGAGGTTTGGTTCGCGAGAAATTCAGTAAAATCAAAACGGAACGGAGACACAAGATGGAGGCACTTGAGAAGCAGACCTTGAGCGACGCAATGGATTACAACTTGATTAGATGTTGTCGGTGTCGATCCTTTACTGCGACTGATACCGATGGTCTATGCGCTGACTGATTTCATACGCGATGTTCCGAGTGTAAGCATCCTGACGATTTGATGGTAGATAGATACGGTTTGGCAGATGCAGAAGAGGAGAAAGTGTTGAAATAAGTGGAAGAACGCCATTTATGTAGATAGGACTTAATTTAGTTCTAGCCTAGAACAGAAGGAGTGGTACGCTTCACTTTGGCGCCGGCTGTGCGGGTGGAGAAGGGGATCTATTTGGAGCCAGAGGGTGACGTTTAGGCTGCTGGTAGCAATGGAGATGGAGGCGAAGATGGGTGGGGCAGGACGGAGGCGGTGACTTGAGGAACGAATGACGTGGGTGGGTTTTGATTCTAGTTGTGAGTTAAGGGTGCCTCTTCTGTGGACACATTTCTGCCTGCCTTGGGAGCAGGGCCTCTCTGTCGGAAATTTCTGAAGGGGACGAATAACTCTTGGCGTTTGTCCTTAAGTGGCACGGGACATAATCGGAGATTCGACATAGTAATACAGGAGCTGATAGTAAATCAAGGGTTATAGTCGGCGGCTCGAAGAGCGTAGAGCGCATTTTCTCTCCCGCTGCTTTGCAAATCGACGGCTTCTGCTATGTCTCTCGTGCATCACATCGATGTCGTATGTCCCTTCCCAACAATGGTTACACCCTCGTAATCCTCGTCACAATTAGCTCTGAGCAGAGAAATTCCATCTTTTCAGCCTTGGCAGTCTAGAAGTTTCTCGATTCATCTCTGCCTGGCTCACGAACCTGCTATGTTTTATCTACTTCAGTAGTTGTAAGAAGCGGGCTTCAGGTTAGGCATAGAAATGTAGACACAAAAGATAACAATAGCGCTCTTTTCACACGGAGCAGTATCTTCTACTAAGGTAAAGGGGAGAAGATTGGATTTATCTTCCACTCATACGCGGCGGCATTATAATATCTACCACGGCCGTTAATGATCCGATTCTAACAATGCATCTTCACGACTATCTATCTATATTTCTCGGTTGTAGCGTTCTCCACTGTCCGCAGTAGTCTTTACGTGTTGGAGGTATGCCTCGACTCGTGCGGTTTTCCCTTGCAGCGATTCTTGCACTGGCCGAAGACCGTAGGTCGCTTACCATCCTCTGGACCTAAATGTTGGTCAGTCAGTCAGCCTTGAAAGGATTACGGACGCTGTTTGTATTTCGCTGACCTTGAGACGTTGGTCCTGCATGAACAGAGGAGCCCAACGGATCGGAGCTGAATTGCCACATGGCGTCGATGACGTTGCCATCATGCGGTGCAATGTCGAAAGGAAGCGTGATGTTCGCGCGCCCACTGGTGAACTCCATGGTCGTGGGCCTTTCGATAGACTTTTCACCTAGGGAGCAGATGCCAAGAATGTTGGCCAGATTCCGCTTCTCGAGTATGGCCCCGAGTTCCAGAAGGAAGGATTGCATCGGATGGCGGTATAGAGATACCTCCACAGCCGCGTGGGCGAACTCATATGGCGCGAGGCCCTGATCCGTGAAGCGCCAGGCACTGGCATTGACACCCGCGAGCTCCGTCGCGCCGCTTGTAGTGTCCCACGGCACTGCCACCGAATCGACATTCACCAGCATTTCATGGTGCTCCAAGAGAAAATGATTGTGCAGTAGGGCAATTCCCAGGGTGTTTTCGACGTGGTGTTTCACAAATGCCTTCCCAATTTCCGTGAACAGGATCTCAGAGGCTCGGGCGGATTCGAATTGGTCTTTTGCCACACGAAGCTCGGGCAGGGAGTTGTAATGCTCCACAGCGTAAGGCAGGACGTGAAGAGCCATCGCGACTTGAGCACGTATGGTCGATGTTGTAGAACGAAAGCATAGGTCTGTCGAGTTATGTGTGGCTGGCTTTCTAGGCAGCAGCTGGATGGTTGTGACTTATATTCGGACTTAAAGCTTCGGTGTTAGGGGAGCCTCCGACTGATGGACCTCACTCACGAGCAGAGAAAAATGCATCAGTTCACGTTTTCGAATGCTTGAGCGAGCTACAGGATGCTTCCTAGACTGATGATAACATTGGGGCGCAAGGGGAACATGCCCGGCCTTTGCACTGTACTGCTGCCCAAAAGTCCACCAGCTCCAACAAGCCAATTCTCTCGTTGGGATCAGGATCGAGACAGCGACTCACAACGCCCTTCCAATCCTCCGGGATGTCTTTTACCATGTCGCTCCAGGAGACAACGACTTCATCAAGGTCCTCCACCTCGCTCTGTGTCACCTGCTCCAACAGCATCCACATGGTTCGACCGAGGCTGAAAACCTCTGCTGCCTCCAAGGCCCGGGGATACAAATCCCTCCAGCGTGGAAAAACATTCCACTTGGGTCGACCCCAGGAAAGGTTTTCCCGGTCTGGACCACAGTACTTTTCGTACACCAACTTCGGCCCTGCTGAGTCTGCGCCCCCGCGATATGAAGAACCGGTCCTCGCCTCTTTGACGTCCCAAGACCCGTCGGCTTCGGGCGCGAGGGTATACAGTGCTGCTCCACTCTGCTCCCAGTCGATCAAAACCAAGTCTTTCCGAGAATTCAGGACGAAATTGGCTGGTTTGATGTCCATGTGGAAGGTGTGAGCCGTGAAGTGGGTGTGAGCGATCGCCGAAGCCATTTGAAAACACCATGCTGCTTTGTTGATCAGCGGTAGACGGGCTCCGGCAGCCTTCGTGTTCTGGATTTGATCGTCTATTGTACCATGCTCCATGAAAGGGTACAGAGCGCCACAGATAAAGGCTTGTTGGTCGTCGCCGATCTTTCTGACAGTGACGAAGGTGTTTGGTGGAGGGATTATGTTAGGGTGCTTTGGCAGCGACGAAATGGTCCGGATCTCATGGTAACAAACGTCCCTTTGGTGTTGAAAATCGGCACGGGACTCTAGAAACGCACCAAAGTCAACCCCTTTGAAAACGTAAAGAGCCTTAGAGCTTGGAGAGCTGCGGACCACTGCAGTCCTGCCCCTTCCCCCTAGATGCCTGATCTGAGCGAGGCGTGAATAGTCTATGGTGTTATGGACTTGAAATTTCACTTTTCCGCATCGGAAAATGTTGCTTACTGACAACAACGATTCCACGTATTGGTTATATAAGCTTTCGTGAGAGATGCGCCATTGATTCTGCCGTTCTGCGTCCTCGTAGATCTCAACAGTGACGTCCGGCGCCGTGACAGACGGGTGCCCTATGCACTGATCCCACACCCCACGTATCGATGAATATAGCGCTTCGCGCATCGAAGCTCGATTGGGGAACGTTTCGCAGGCGTCTTCTGTCGGCAGGTCATGATAGCAAGTAACAATCCGGCTCGGAAGAGTCTCCGGGAGTTTCGGGTTCAAAGAATATCTGAAGATAACACACATCTCCTGGCTCTGAGCTTGTGCGAATACTTCCGATTCACTATCATCGCCCCAAATCAAGTCCCCTCCGACGTCCATCTTGGAAGGGTGACGGGGGTGCTAGGGTGCGAAAGAACGCAAGGAGAAATGCTGGGCATTTTTGGATGACTAATAGGGCCGCCTAATTGCACCCGGCGTACGGCCGCGCGTAAGCCGGCAGACATACGAAGGATACCATTGTTGGTGTTTGGACCTTGTTTCTTACTGTTGTGCCTTCTTCTGCCCCATTCCCCACTCGGGAGAAATACCTTTGAATGTCTTTCCAAGCGTCCGCCAACAGTCCTTTGGCCATGGAGTCCGATTAGAGGCCGCCAAGAGCCATCAAACCAAGATGCCCATCTCCTATGACAAGTATATCCTGCCCATGTTTCCTACCGGCTCTCTTCTAATGATGTGTGAAGGATTGTTCAGAGCCCTGTATTCAGGTTCCTCACCGGCAAACATCAAAAACCCATGACGATCCATACCGCCCTTGTAGCAGAGCAGTCCCCTACCTTACGAAATTTGGTCGTGGGCTTCATGGAAGAAGCTCAAACAGGAACTGCTGTCTGGGAAAATACAGATGAAGGCACGTTTGCGCGATTCGCGCAGTTTGTGTATACTGGGGATTACACTCAGCCGCCGTGTAATGTGGTGGAAAATTCTCGGACAGTATCACTTAAGGATGAAACCAACGAGAAGACCCCCACCAGCCCCACTGAAGCACTCCCCGCAGAAGAGCCGGAGCCCGAACCGGACCTGGGCCTGTCCAACAAATCAGATCGATTGAAGGCTGCAAGCTACTACGTACAGATGTAGGAGCCCAGCGCTCTCACTATTCAGAGAGGAGTCGTCTCGGTTCTGCCTTCAGCCTTCATATCCTGTGTCTTTGAGATGTATGGGGGATAAAATGACGCCATCAGCTCAACTGTCTAATGAATGCTCTCGCAGGACTGAACAGCCTTTTGGATGATCTGGCAAGAACAAGGATGGTGGCAGGCTACACAAAGGACGTATCCTATCGAAGGTGTGTAGCAAGAGGAGGGTTACCTATTGAATTCTCGGAGGGTCGTTGGGGGAAGGGGAGGGGGGAAAGAAGTAGTGGCGCTTAGAATATAGATGGAATAACGAACGGCTCCTAGAGTAGAAAGAGTAATACGATTTATTGGCACCTATAAAGAGAACGAGTACTGTACGTCAAGCGCACGCACCTGCTATGCGATAGTGGATAGATGTATGCACAGTCACCGGCCATTGCCTGTTCGAGTCGGTCTGCCCCGTTTGTGTCCATGCTGTGGTCGGCTTTTTGCCTCAAACTCCCGTAATAACCTCCGTGCATTTCCTAACTCACTTCGCAGCAGCCATGAACTTTCCCAGCATACTTTGTATTCCGTTCCCCATCTCGTCTGTCTCTTGCCAACGATCTCTTTGATGGCCCACTCCTGCTCCTCGGCTTGTGCTGGACCACCTTGGCCCTGAGGCCGCTCAAGGGCAGGTGGGCTGGTGGTAATAGCGCCGACGGGACCGACTTTTGCTGACAATCTCCTGTCGTCATCGTCTCTTTCGACACTCCGCCGTTCTCGGATCTCGAGTGAAGGTATGCTAGGAGAGCATGGGCGATCAAGATACTCGGTCGTTGCATGAGAATCCAAATGGAAATGGGTATTTGACCGTTCTGTTGAACAGGATGCGTTGAGCTGAGCGTCTCCAGTACCGATCTCGGATCTGTTGTTCTTCGTCTCAGCAGGAATATCCTCGTCGCCGATTTTTGTGTCCTCATCCTGAATCAAGATTGGGTCATCTGTAGAATGTCAGACAGCAATTCAATTTTTGGTTGAATAATCACGTTCTACACCCACCTGGACTTTTGCCACCAACCTCACTCGACCAATAAGAGCTCGCAATGTTTCCCTGGTGTTTGGGTACTAGGCCGGGAGGATATTTGAATACGGGCTTGAGAGTCGATTTCTTCGATGAAGCGGTAAGCCCTTTGTGCTTCTTTGATGGAGGGCGATCATGATCACTAGTGTCGCTCTTGTTATCGCCAGTATCGTCGATCACCATTAAGTCTCCTAGAATCATTAGACGTGCCCACAGCGGTTGAGACATAAACACTGACCTGAACGCTCAGCCTGTGTTTTACGCTTGAAGTTGTGCCCACCCAGTGCCGAAAAGGCCACTGCCGGCTTGCTCAGTGGCTTGAAGCACCCATCGCTGGATTCGAAGGTTGGTTTGATGATTGACATATTGATCCCGCAATTGATTCCGGTGTCGTCTAGAACTCCGAATAATTGTTCTGTAGTCATTAGATACGTTGAAGGTGAAGCGTACATGGCGTTACCCTGAATCCCAACTTCACTACCCTCATCCGAACCTGCGGTGTCTGCTTTGTGCTTGAACGAATCCCAAATCTTCGGCGTAGCCATTGCCTCCATAGGCTCGGCGTTCAGAGGGAGGGTTAGGTTCACTGTCCTTGATGTAGGACTCTGAATTACCGGTGGTTGTGCGGCGGCGTCGTCTTGAAGTTGAGACTGGCCTGAAGCCAATTGCGGTACAAAAACAGACATGGCTGTCCAAGAGCTGTCAGAGCGAAAGAACTGGTCAATATCGAGGAATTCGTCATCAGGCGGAGCTTGGTCAATCCTCTTCTCCAGTGAAAAAGATGTGTCCTTCTCGATTTCGCACGAAGGGGTGCGGTGGCTTCTGAAAGGCCCGGTGGATGGAAAGTAAAGGTCTTCCTCGTTATTGGTGTTACTGTCGCCGCCGCCTCGATTGTTCCCAGCTCTTTCCGAGTCTCCTGCATTCGTTAGATGGATTTCTCAAGACGCTGGGTTCCAAAAATACCTCCATCCCCGGCTCTTGTTTCCCCAGCCAGCTTGATTTGGAGCTGAGGTTCGATCTTGCGATTCGTCCTGAAAGGTTTGTCCCACCTGTCGCGCTGTAAAGTCGCATCGCGTTTTTCGTCAGCAATACCCCAAATTGATGGCTTTAGGCTGGGGCATGGGCTCGTGACCGGCGGTGGTTGATAGAAGTGGATGGAGGTCATGTCAACGGCAGCCATTGTAGAATAAAATTGCGAGGGAATCTTGTAAATAAGAAAACAGTGGAAATCGCTGCCTGTTCTAAAGGAGAGCGCAAGATGGATTATATGTCGTGGCCCATTAGCCGCTCTCTGTACAGAGGTACACCCAATCCCATTGCGAGCCACACCATCTCTACGCTGTCCCTCTGAACCTTCGTAAGCCCCCTCTTGGCTACACGCAACCCTCAAGAGTTGCTCAGCCCCCAATGATTCCTTTTTCCCCTCCTCTGTTCTCTTGCCATCCAATCCACGCGCGGTATCCCTCGGCAGGATGTGTATCCGAAAGTCTCCTCTGTAGCAGCCAGCCGGTATCTCCAGGGATCAAACCTCACAGAATGCCTCGTAGAATGCCTCGCAGGACATTGGGTAGCGCCCAGACTGAGCGGATTGTCCCCCCTAAAGTTGATCGTCGATGACCCACCAAGACTCCATGGCCCAGCATCGGCACGACTGAGACAATCTCTTCATGAGCTGAGGGATTTTCGATGCAGATGGCAAGGATGAAGGGTGTTCGGCAAGATGGCACAGGACGGCACAGGAGAATGTCACCTCTCCAACAGCCCAAGTCCCGATCCAGGCAGTGCTGGGCAGTGCACATGCATATCCTCTCAATCAAGCCGCTGCCACGTCAGCACCAACTGGTGCCTGAAACCCAGCCGAGCTGAATTCGACGAGGCTGCCCAATTGCCGCAAGCCAGGCTCCGGCAGGAGATGTCACCAGACCGCTAGCAACAGCATCACGCCATCAATTCGCCGGTGGCACAGTAGGAAACACGGTCAGGGTGGTGTGAGGCATTTGTTCAATTGGTCTTGGCGCACAGGCGATAGCTCTGAGCAGGCTCCGCCTTGCTCGCGCCCTTGTCGTGGCGATGGCGATCGCCCAACACGCCATGAACAATAGTTGCCACGCTAATGGAGCGAGGAGTAGGAGGCCAGCTATGGGCAGAAAACAGGAGGACGCTGAGAGAGGGAGACAGGAAGGTCAAGGATCACTCTAGGAGGCGCAGGTGAGGGACGCGAAGGACAGCGATCCAAGAAGTCAAGGGGAAAAGTGCGCGCCTTCAAACGGGGGAGACCGTGAGTAGAAACGCAAGAAACAAGTCTCGGGCCAGATGGGCGGCGTGGAAACTGGGCCAATAGAATCGATCATCGCAAAGGTGAGGCTTCTCCCAGATGTGGGTTGAGGTCCGAGCGAAGGGTCATGGGACGGAAACGAGGAGCCGACAGAAAGCCCAGGCGAAAGAGACAAAGGAGATGAGGAGGAATGATGGAAGTCGAGGGGGGACAGGCGATTATTTATGGACTGGGAAAGCGGCGATGGGCTGTGCCGGCACGCTTTCCCCAATTTGAGGGGGCGCCAAACCCGGATGCGCAAACACCAGCAGGTAAATTACACTATAAATTGCTCTGTTTTCTCTGTTTTCTCCGGGTTCTCAGGCGTCTGCGGCTCCGGAATTTTTAGAACGCTCAGCCCAATAGTCGATTCCTGAGCTTTGATTGGTCAAAAGCCTTAGTAATATATATATAAGCTGTCTTATTGGCTGTCAAGTAGAAACATCTGACGTCAGCATGACAGAAAACATCTGACCTGACCTGACTGTCATATGACCATCCGTTATCCCTAGACGTTCGCCACTTAAGGCAGCGCACATGGCACGTGATTACGCGATCTAACCTCGCGTCTGCCTGTTTCGGCCACCCCGCTGTTTGCTCGTGAGGATAACATATCTAAATCAATTATTTCCAATCATCCAGACCAAAGTAGAGACTAGTTATGTCTGATAAGGAAGCTACCGTCTATATAGTAGATGTCGGCCGGTCGATGGGAGACAAACATAATGGTCGGGAACAATCAGACTTTGACTGGGCTATGACCTATGTCTGGGAAAAGATTACCAGTACAGTGGGCATATTAATCTGGAGATGATCAATAAAGATTGACTGAGGGGCTAGGTAGCTCTTGATCGAAAAACAGCTACGCTCGGAGTCATCGGGTTAAGGACAGATGGTATGGACCAAACATTGCTTTGTCCTCAAGGTACTAACGGTGGAAGGGACGGCCAATGAACTTCAGGATGAGGAGAGCTTTGACCACATTTGGGTCCTCCAAGAAATCAGCCAGTATGCCGTTTGTGCAACATTTGCTTTTCCTGCTAAAATCGTTCAGAATACTGCTGCCAGACTTGAAGCAGCTGCGGCATACTATCAAACTCAGCAATACTGATGAGGGTGATGGTAATTGCAGTCTTTGATCTTTCGCTATCGTAATTCTCTATTAAGATTTCACTAGCAATTTCGGCCATTGTCATAGCGATCCAGATGATTGCGAAGTATTGCAAGAAGCTGAAGTACAGGCGAAAGATCGTCCTTATAACAAATGGACGGGGACAGCTAGATGCCGATGGTATTGCAGAGATCATGAAAAAGATTAAGGAGGACAACATGGAGCTTGTCGTTGTGTACGATGTGCTCGCTATTTTAGTCCAAAGGAGTACTGACAAGGCAGTAGGGGAGTGGATTTCGATGACCCCGAGTATGGATTCAAAGAAGAGGCTAAGAACGCTCGGAAGGTCTGCCAGTATTTGAAAGTCGGTTGGTGTAAAAATGCTGACTGTGTCTTAGGCTAGGAACGAATCGATCCTCAAAAGCCTGGTAGATGATTGTGAGGGTGTATTCGGGACGCTACAACAAGCCATAGAGGAGCTCGGCGTGCCGCGACTGAAATCTACAAGACCAGTTAACTCCTACAAGGGCCAGCTTACCTTGGGAGATCCTGAACAATATAAATCTGCTCTATGCATTGACGTTGAGAGATATCCGCGCACAATGATCAGGAAACCACTCACAGCGAGTCGGTTCGTGCAACGGTCAGACCTCTCAAATGGAAATGCAAGCATGCAGTCTTCTGCAACAGTCCTGCCGGAGGGAGATGCTTCGGGATCTGCGTTCCCTAATCTTAACCCCAATGATCTTACCACAGTGAGGAACGCTCGAACGTATCAAGTCCCCGACGAGAACGCCCCTGGAGGCAAGCGAGATGTTGACCGAGACGAATTAGCCAAAGGCTATGAGTATGGACGAACGGCAGTGCATATAAGCGAGTCGGATCAGAATGTCACCAAGTTGGAGACACAAGCAGGGCTTGAGGTCATCGGCTTCATACCATGGGCGACTGTATGTGACTTCTGTTTCCGGCTAACCAAGCCCCGATATCTAACAGACTTTTAGTATGAGCGCTACATGAATATGTCTGTTTCGAACGTGATAATCGCTCAGAAAACCAATACCAAAGCAATCATGGCGTTATCATCCCTAATACACGCGCTTTTCGAGCTGGATTCATATGGGATTGCACGACTAGTACCGAAAGCCGACAAAGATCCAGTGCTTGTATTGATTGCGCCATCGATCGAGGAGGACTATGAATGCCTTCTTGATGTACAGCTTCCGTTTGCGGAAGATGTGCGCTCATATAAATTTCCACCTCTAGACAGGGTCGTCACTGTATCCGGGAAAGTCGTAAAGGAGCATCGTAACTTGCCGAGCGATGCCCTAAGCTCTGCAATGAGCGACTATGTTGACCGAATGGACCTCTCTGCTTATGGAAAAGACGACGAAGGGTAAGGTATTACCTCGCTGATCGTATGGAGGCATACTTACAGCCCACAGTAATCCAGCGGAATACATGCCTATGACAGAAACGTACTCACCTATACTTCATCGCCTTGATCAAGCCGTACGTTGGAGAGCAGTCCATCCTAACGAACCTATCCCCCCGCCGTACGAGATCTTGACCCGATATTCGAGGCCGCCGGATAAGCTGATAGCCCAGTCAAAGCGTCATCTAGAGAAGCTTACAGCCGCAGCAGACGTAAAAAAAGGTAAGGAGGATTTTGGAGTGTTCTTCGTGTCGCTCCGTTACTGATGCCCAACAGTTCCACCAAAAGTGCAGAGCCGCAAGCGGAACAGAAACGAAGTGAAGCCCCTGTCAGGCTTGGACGTTGATGCTTTGCTTGGTGGCAAAAAGAAGAATGCTAAGATCTCAGCCGATAATCCCATCCCTGAGTTTCGGCAAATACTCGACAAGGCCGAAGATCTCGATGTCGTCCGCGACGCGGTTAAGCAATTGTCCAACATCATCGATGAACAAATCAAGAATAGTTTTTCTGATCTAGCATATGGTCGAGCTCTGGAGGAAATCAGCGTATTGAGGGATGAAATGATCGAATTCGAAGAGCCAGGAATCTACAATGAGTTTTTGCGCGCTCTCAAGTCGAAGTTGCTTTCGGACGAGCTTGGGGGTGATCGGAAGGAAATGTGGGATCTGATACGGAAGAATCATCTTGGACTGGTTGAAAAGAAGACCTCGGAACGGTCATCAGTCACAGAGGAGGAGGCTGAAATAGTAAGTATTCCCATAACCTTTTCTACCTTTTCGCATGGACACAAGCTGAAGCGTAATGCAGTTTCTGTGGGAAAAGTGATACGCATTGCTTGTGTAGTACAACAATTGTTCTTTTGCCACACCACGACGCGGTAATGGATGAATGATGGATACCTCTTGGAAGTATTGCCATTTGGGAACAAAATCAGCAACATAATTTACAATCTGATTTTCCTTTAACACACCAGAATCATGTTGGTGATAGGTTCGGCAGCCCTCCTCCGGCATGAGGGTTTAACTGAACATCCTGTGCTCTCTGACCCTTCGTATCTGTATGCCCCGGGTCTACCTCTACCACTCCATCGCCGTTATCTTCATCCTCTGTTTCAGCGATTTCACCCTTGATATCGCCATTCTTCCCTTCCTCTCGACCTTCATCTACAAGCCCACCAGGCACCCCACTCCCAAACACTCCATCCAACCTTCTCTTGCGATCCCAAACTCTTACCCCGTCAATCGCTCTCCGAAAGTACAAAATCCGATGTTGCGGAATAAATTCCTCGTCCGTCACATCTCCTCCCTTCCAATCTTCCACCTTCATCTCCATGATTCCCTCTATCCGATCATGATAACCAATTATGTAATCTGAAGCGTCGAGCGTAGGATCATGGCGAATACGGGAGAGAATGTCATTGGCCGGGCGGAGAGTAGGCGTAGGAATAGAGGGATTAGAGGAGGTTTTGCGCATGCGTTTAGCGCGGGCGCGGGAGTTGAACCGCTTTTCAGGCTTAGGAGCGTCTGAGGAGGAGTCTGAGGGATCGATGTCGATTTCTGGGGTTTCGTGGGTGTTGGTAAAGCGTGCGTGTATATCGCTGATATCGCTAGACTGGGGATGCGGTACTAAATTCATACTTGATAAAGAGCTTGCTGTATCATCTGACTCGAAGGGAATTTGTGCAGGCGACATGGCTTGGAGATAGCAGATCGATGCTAAGTGATACTTGGAAAGGGACGGTAGCAAGCTGCTTCGACGTAAAGTCGAGAACGGGAGAACAACACAGAGTAGTTGAATAGTTAATATCAGAGAAATGAAAAGCTTTGGACTAATGGTGTTGTGAGGGAGTCTTCACAGGAGGTATATTTCAGATTCCCAGTGGAAGGAGTCATTGCGGTGGATTGAGTCACCATGCACAGCCACTATATAGTATTTACTCGTTTGGGGGCGTTTTATGAAGAAACCAACTCATAAGGTAAAAGAACCTCTTTTAAAGTAGAAGTGTTATCCAGGGACAGAGTGTTGAATAGAGAAAAAATTCTTAAGCTCTCCTGCCGCCGCCTGCGCTGTGAGGTTTTTGGTCCAACAATAGGTAGGTGTAGGCTAAAGCTACCTCCTTTAATTCGCTTCGTTTACTCAGCCTTATGGGTCCACGACATTGACTGCTCACCCTCAATACGGATCATTGCCTTTTCACATATCCGCTACCCAAAAACTTCGGTAGTCTTAGGCAGCTAGATTACTCTATACTGCACTATCCTCTCCATCATCATGACGACTACTCGCTACGACGAAGACATTCCAGGATTGTATGACAATCATAAGCCCACCAGGCCACTCCCAGCGCAACGTGACCGCAACGGTAGGATGTACGAAGACAGGCATCCCAGACCGAGTTCGAAAGGCCAGCAACGTCGGAGTTCTTCTTCGCCTAATCGATATGCATCTCCGCATGGTAATCCTTGATGAGGACTTCTACACCCATCACCCTAGGCGTCTGCTAACTATGGCTTGGGGAAGACCGCCACAGAACATCTCATGGTGGATATCACACCGGCAGTAATAGATCTCCTGACTCCAGAGATTGGGAAACCCGAGCTAGGGACGACGGGACTAGAGACCACGATTACCACCGTCGTGGACGTTCTCCTTCGCCGCGAGGGCACTTAGGAAAAGGATACCAAGACAGAGATCGCGATGACTACAGATCACCTGGCTATGACAGTCGAAGCAGAAGCCAAAGTCCGCGACGAGACCGTTTGCCATATTATGGAGGACCACCGAGTAGGGAGGTGATCTTGGAAGGGCTACCACTTGATATGGTTGAAGAAGACGTTCGCCGCCACCTCCCCACATCTTACCTTCGATGTCACCTAATTTCACAAACACTCCGAGACTAAGTGTCTTTTGAAACAATGTTCGAACTCTGGCTAAGGCAGTGCGCATCTTTGGTCATGCAGATCTCAAAGGAACTGAAGCAGTATCACGATATCGAGAAGCTTGACGATGTACGGGTCATACGAGATCGTCAGACTAGTATGTCATAAAAGATTCTAAACGGAGGGAAGACGCTAATGGCTATTAGAGGTGTCTCGAGGCTTCGGGTTCCTAAGGTTCCCTGATATAGAACAGTCTAAGGGATTTGTTGAGCGCAACTTTCCAATGATCTATCTTTATGGCTCTTGTTCAGCAGATGGTGACAATGAAGCAGCCAAAGTACGGATTGCATTCAGCCGTGAGAGAGATGATCGGGGTCGTGGCGAAAAGGCCGATGGCGAATGGACGTGCAAGATTGTGAGCAGTTTCTCTACTCGATCTGTGGCGCTCCTAATATATCAAAGTGTACATTTGTTAACTTCCCCGGCCGAACCCGATGCTTTCGGTGTCAAACACCGCAGATTGGTAGGTACGGCTTGGAGATCTGAGAGAACCCCACTGATGGCTTTAGATATGGCTGCTTTTGGCGCTCCACCAGTTAAACCCCCAAATTACATGAATAGCGGAGACAGTGATGTATCACCTAATGGTGCACCATCACAATTTCTGCTGCTTCGGGGGCTTGAACCTACGGTGACTGAAGATCTACTTGCCAAGGGGGTTACTAAGCTCTACAAACCTAGCCGCGGATCCTCGCCGCAAAATACGGCAGCATCTAAGAAAGGCAATGCCAAAGTTGCCTCCACCACAGGTGATGCGAATCTTGGTGCCAAGAAGGGTAGTCTTCGAAGAGTCTTGCTTGTTCGAGACCGGCGCAGCAACGAAAGTTGGAGATACGGTTTTGCTGAGTTTGGGACTGTTGATGTATGTGTTCATAAAGAAAGTGATATTGGCCCCGCTAATGATTACGCAAAGGATGCGCAAGCTGCTTTGACTCGGTTCAATTCTTTTGAGAAATTCACCATATCCTCGAAACCAGTTACTGCTGACTATATCCACGCGGGTGTTTTTGTTCCAGTGTTTAATGTCCAAGAAGGGAATGAGAATTTCACCTTTAGCCCACTGGGCAATACAGCGAGTAAGCTTGCATATTGGGACGAGGAAGCTTGGGCAAGCGAACTCGTCGTCTCGTCTGTCACGTCAGCGAAGAAACCGAATGCGAGCGAGAAGCAAAGCAAGAGCGCTACGGATCGTGCAGCGGCAGCAGCTGAGAATGAAGGACTCCTTGCGCCTGGCAAGGAGGCAGAAGCCAAGGCCAAGAAGCGTAAAGCAGAAGCCAGCGCTGCGGCTAAGCAGAAGAAGGTAAGGCGGTTTGGAAGCCTGTCCAGATCAACTACTCATTATCACAGACTGCACCAGCCCACTTGCAATTTTGGAGCAACCGTCATGCCGAGCTCCACGGCGCCAAGCCCGATGCTTCAGCAGAAAACGACTCGGACCCTAACGCCAATACCAACACCAACAGAAACGCAAGACCTACAAATGCTGCCGGAGACAACCCACCCACGCAAACTTTTGCGGACCCTGTGAAGAAATGCTGTTACCTCTGCTCTCGCCAATTCAAAATAGAAGCCGAGCTCAACAAACACGAGCGGCTGAGCCAACTCCACCGTGACAATATCCAGAACGAGGATTTAGTCTCGAAAGCACAGGCGAAAATGACAAAAGTCGGTCTCAGCTCCACACCCTCTCAAGACATCACAACGGAAGAGTATCGCGATCGCGCCAAAGAGCGCCGTGCCGCATTCGGTGCCTCCAAAAAAACCACCCTTCCCCTCAAAAAGCACCCAACGACCACATCAGCAGAACCTGACGACGCCGACAACCAACCCCTTCCACCATCTAAAGGCGCCTCCCTCCTCGGCAAAATGGGCTGGTCCGCTGGTGAAGGTCTCGGCGCCCAGGGAACAGGTGTCACAGCGCCTATTGCAACGGATATGTATGTGCAGGGGGTGGGGCTTGGGGCGGTTGGAGGGAAGATTGGGAGTGCGGAGGAGGAGGCGGAGAGGAATACGAAAGGGGGTTATGCGGAGTTTGCGGAGAGGACGAGGGATAAAGCTAAGGAGAGGTTTGAGAAGATGGGGTAGGTGTGGTTTGGATGGGTAGGCCGCTGCCTCCGTAATGATAACTTGTTTACCTAGATCTCGTTCGACATGAGTCCTAAGTTATCGATTCTACCAGACGTTTTTACAAGGGTGAAAAGTGCATGAATCCCCACTACCACATGCTCCCTTTTTTCTCCCCCTCCCTTCCTTTCCCTTGGCCACCCTAGCAGAACCACCGTTTAGCAAATTATACATCAAAACAATACCCTCCACCCCACCAAAGTAGAACGCCATAAACAATCTAGTGCACAGCGCCACTGGAATTTCTCACCGCCGGTCTTAATTGAAAGGCTATTACTCACTGCACTACGTCAGTGTCGGGGAAGCTATCTTTTGGTTTTGTGGTTAGGAGGGATATAGCTTGCGATGGGGTTGAGCCTGAGGGTTCGGAGGTACCGGGGGGGGGAGGTGGTGTTGAGGTTTGGATTGAGCCTGAGTACGTCTCCGGAGAGCCAGATCTATCCCTATCCCCGCCTCTTTCTCGCTCCTCTCCTTTCCATCCCACCCTCGTACACATTCGCTCTTCCTTCTCCTGCCCCCCCTTCCGACGGTATGAAACTCCGCACACTCATACCCGGATCTTAAGAGGCAAGGGGAGGGCGGTACTGGTGGGGGTGCTGTAAGTTGGATGGGGGTGAGGGTAAATGGAAGGGGTTGGGTTGGGGGGGAGATTGTGGAGGAAGTAGGGGAGATGGAGGATCGGGGGATACATGTGTGGGAAATGGCACCCGGGAGGAATATTTGGTGGTGGTGGTGGGAGGTGGTTGTTGGTGGGAATGGCCATGGGATACAAACTGCTTGTTACATTTAAAAAAAAAAATTCTTCTTATGCTCTTACTTTAGCGACGATAGGAGAGGTAAATGGGACAAAGGGCAAAAGATCCAGTTGACGAGAGATCAGAATAAGATTTTTTTGGCTGGTGTATAAATATCCTTATATTTTTTACATTCCTACCTAGATGATCGAGACGGTCAAGCCTAGACCCGGGAAACACCATACGCCGAATGTTACAGCGACTGAGGGTATATAGGATCCTCTGAACCACTCTTATCAATCCCTCAGGTAAATGCTCCGCCCACAACGCCGTCATATGCTTGCTCCATGTAATCCAAGTTCCTGGGCACAACACATCCGACTCCGAGATCAAGTTATATCATCCCCAACGTCGCAGCATCATACGCCATGAACGCATCGTGTGCAAACCTCTCTAGGGTCTCCTCACTTTCCTCTCTTCCGCTAGCGCTGTCCGGCCACTCCACCGCCGGCAAGGGGCCATATGTCTCCCCAGTCTCGTTTTCTAGTTTCCGCCGTTCTATGGCTTCTGCAAGTAGCCAGCGAGCCACGAGGCGGTTTTTGCGTTCGGAGAACTCGGCTTGGAGACCTTCTTCCTCGGCTTTAAATTTCTGCTCCAGGTTCGCGGTTTCGCGTTCGAAGTCTGCGGCGAAGGTTTCCAGTTCGTGGTCTTGTTTTGCGGAGACTCTTTCTAATTGTTTGCCCTGTTTCTCACGTAGCACCTTTATGCGCGCGGCGTGGAGGTTGTCCATGCCATGGCGCACGTGGTATTGCAGTGTCAATTGCTGGTAGTCCTTCCGCGTGACGACACGGTTCGGCATACCGTCCACTTTCGATGTCGGATTGCAGTAGGCTTCCATATGCCTCAAGCGAGTTTCGCAGGCTTGTTTTTCCAATTGTAGAGCCCGGCAAAGGTCGACTTCTGCTGAGAGATGGCGGTGTTCAAGAGATGATAGGGCTTCAATATGCCTATCTTGGGCGGCTTTCTCCCGCGCTTTGTGACGGTTGAGAGGGTCCTGTTTCATCTCTACTTGTTTTAGCCGCATTAACTGATATTGGTCTGCTTCGAAGCGGATGAATCTGGATTGCTCTCCTAATTGAGAAGTTCTGAACCTTTGGAGCCGCAGGTTATGTAGGCTTCTCTCATGAGCGGCGATATTTTCTTGATCTTGCTCATCCGGACCCGGTGAGGGTGGAGCTCCCCCAGCAGGTGACACACTACTAGAAGGAGTCGCAACAGATTCTTGAGGAAGAATTGTGGTCTGGCCAGGGTCCGCCGTGACCGAGCTAGCCTGAGAAGGTGGTCTCAGGACCGAAGTAGACGACATATAAGAAAGTAGACTGGGAATTGGCTCGTCAATTGTCCTCCGCCTCTGCAGTGTCGAAAGGCGCCTTATTCCCTGTTTTATAAGTCGATAGGATGATCTATGTGACGTCGCAGAATCGAACGAAGAAGCAATAGAAGTAATTGAGGTAGTGGTGACTGATGACGCTTTTGTATGGTATTGTGGTTCGCTAGAGCTGTCCGATGGAGGATGAGTGGCTTGGAAAGATTGTGAGGGAGGAGGCCGAGATTCTGTCGGAGCGGAGGCCAATGTGAGCCCATCGACGTTGCTGGTTACAATATCCAAGGTAGTCTTCGGGTCCTGGGGCACATTGATTCCAAGGTTAAGCGCCATTCGCAGAAAGTGTTTATCGACATCTTCCTCCGACAGGCCGTTCTCAAACCGTAGGACCATCATTTTGTAACTCTCTTCAAGCTGGTTTGCTCCGTTTGGAGAGACACGAAGATCTTGCATATCGTAGGGAGAGCTATTCTTGGTAGCGACAGCCATAACGGGCGGCAGGAGATTGCTGCAGGTTATGTGACGAGGTGCATGGTCAGTCGGCATACAAGTGATAGCCTACCTAGTAGGTTGATCGGTGTTCCTCCCTTCGAGTGCTGAATGTGAGACGAGAATGATAGGTGCGAGTAGAGAGCAAGCGGCGTAGGCGGAGATACGTCATGTGACCCTAGAAATGTCAGGGGGGAAAGCTTAGTGTCTCTACTAAGTACGTATGTAGTACCTTAGTCTTGTACTGCTGCATCTGCATATGATGACGATGAGAAGAGCACAAAAAGGTACCTTATGTTTTATTTAGGGAACCACTACCCGTGTACCCCCTAGCCTTACGTATAGTGGTTCCCTTCAGTTTAATAGCTACAGTACTCTCAAATCTCGAATCTCTAAATGATAAGTGATTAATAAATTTATAGTTCAAACAAACTTCCACAGGAGCGGAATGATGCCGTATAGTTATGTCTCTACGGAAGACTCATCATTAACGTTATCAAGGAGAAGTATCCTATATGTAAAAGAGGTAAACTGGTCAAAGTTCACGTCGCCAGCAGGGTCAGGGGTTCGATCTTAAGCATCGTTCTTCTAGGATGCATACCAATCACCAGAATACTCCCTCATTTCTTCTTTTTTGCGGACGCTTGAGTATATTGAGGGGGTTAGGTCCGTCACTACGAATCGTCTGAAAGCATTCGACGAAGCCATTCCCCGGGTTTCCACTGCGATCCGACAGCCTGGAAAAGCGTGCCAAAGAGAGCATAAGGTGTTAAATAGCGCAAAATCCATATTGTTTAACAGATATCAAGCCGAAGGACCTAAAGACCTTGGAGGCAAAAATCTTGAATGGCCGACAGGCATGTAACGATACAATTACGGATTGATCAGATACTGGCATCCTTCATCTTAGATTAGGAATATGCTAGAAATTGGGCTTGCCTAGGCCAAGGAGGAGAGCACTCTGCTCGCATTAATTCATACAGAAGTTGCCAGCAGTGCCATCGGCGAGTTCACTATAGACTTCCAGTGTCATAGGGTGGCAGAGAGCTTGAGAGGCTATACATCATACTAACGATCATTTAGCAACTGATAGTTAGACTGTGCTGAAGAGCGACCGCGGTTAGGGCCGTAGCGAGGTCATGAAAATGGGAAAGAAGCCGGGTGACTCATGGAAGATAACCTTACTAGGATTTAAGTAGACATATGAACCATCTACAATATATTAGCATTTTCGCAAAATAGTGGAACGTTACTCACTAACGTTGAACACGTCGAATACAAGCCCATGGACAGCTTCTGCAGAGTCAGCACCCGTGGCCTGAAACAATTGAGTTTTAAGCGTACTATGAAATGCCATTCTTAGATAGCTCACCATGAAAGCGGAAAATTTGGTACGCTCGTGGTCAATGTAGAGGACTAGGGGTAGCGGAATGCTAGAAAAAGGAAAGGACTGGGTAGAGTATTAGGGGAAAGTGGAGGACTAGATAAATGAAACGACTGAGCGACATAGAGGACTGGGTGAAGTGGTGGACTGCGGAAAAAGAAGTACTAGGAGAAAAGGAGCCTAGCGGAAGTGGAGGACTAAAGGACTGGAGAAGTAAAACGACCGAGGGAAGTGGAGATCCAATTCTTGATGCTGTTCCTAATATTCTCGGTCTCTCCCCTCTTTCTACAGTCTCCAGGCTGCCAACCCTGGTCAGCATCGACAGGTGCTTCAGCTACAACCCCAGGATATTCAAAATGCGGTTCTTGGTAGGGTTTAGCTTCGCTGGGTTTCCTGTTGGCTGATGTTGTACTATGAGACTTCTCTCCATTCACGTACCGAGTCGGAAACAGCTTCAACCCTATGAAGCCTTGTGCGTGGGTATTTAGACGGGAATATAAGCTGATTGGAAATGGACTCTCAACCCATCAACTCCGGCCGATTTTGGTGCTCTCGTGTGGACAAGCTCTCTGGGAGAGATCTCGCGAGTTGAAAAGTATCGGCTTGGGATCTTATGCGTCGGTTAATTTCGGGAAAATATCACTCAGGACCGTATTGGAATTCAAATTGGAGCGGTTCACCAAAGCTGAGGGTTTACTGGGGAAGCAGATTTAAGCCTAAGGTATGATTCGACTAATTTTTGGTTGAAATGAATGGCCGACAGTACAGAAGAAGTATATCGTCTTTCCTGTGGTGTCTGTGTATCGTTCGTCCCTCCCACATCTCTCCTAATATTACGCACATAACGGAAAAGAAACGCCGACATGCACCTGCTCACACAAAATGAGCTGGGCTGGGCTTCCTCCTAGAGACCATTAGTATAATGCATCATACAAAACAATAGCAAGCTGTATAGCGTACCTACTCAGAGGCCACTATTCGTCAAGAGCCCGCTTGTAAGTCCCGTAGCCACTGTACGAGCCATAACTGGTGGGCGCTGGGGGTGGAGGCGGATAGTCCGTATAGGTGCCATAGGTGCCGTACTGACCGTAGTCACTATAACCCTGTGGCGCAGCTTCTGCAACAGCCTCTGGTACAGCTTCCCTGTTCTCAATCATGTCTGCAGGCTCGGCTTTTGCGTCTCGTTTGTAAGTCCCGTAGCCACTGTACGAGCCATAATTGGTGGGCGCCGGGGGTGGAGGCGGATAGTTCTTATAGGTTCCGTACTGGCCGTAGTTACTATAAGCTTGTGGCACAGCGTCTGCAGCAGTCTCTGATACGGCTTCCACAGGGATAGGACTCGCAACGACGGCGTTGGTCGAGACAAACGCCAGTAGCGTAAGAAGGCTTTGAACGATCTTCATGATGAACAGTGGACAGTGAGTAAGGTCTAAGGGTTTGGAGATAACATATGACTACTAATAAGCGGAGATGAAAGCTATCGACAATGAAAGGGGTGGACTTTCTTTATAGAGAATGGGGAAGAGAGCTGACACTTGACTATTGGCAGGAAACAGAGAACCATAAGCCATAGACCCAACAGTTTCCAAAACCTCGTACCCGTGTTACTCTTCCTCGGTGCCAGGATGACTTCGTGGACATGGAGCATGGGCTCACGGTCTTGCAGATGTGGGGTACAAGACGCTTCAATGATCTAACGGCTCACCTGATAGTACTTTGGAATGGCATCAGTCCCGGGTTGCTCCTATTCGGTAGTTTGAGGCCAAGTACAGACGCACGAAGATGAATCAAATTTACTTAAAAGTATGATCAATCACGATGCATCGAATGATCCCAGAATTCTAGCACAAAAGTGTATATCAAAGAACTAGTCTTCGTATTCCCTTTAAACGCAGATGCGGAGAGTCCGGAAGATACATCTGAGTAGGCACTGGAGTAAGGACAATCCAGTGCCTTGACCTCGTGTAGCTAGGAGAAACAGATACGGAGGTTTGGAAGCCCGAGGTTGCAATTGATGATGCCCAAAGAAATTTTTAGCGTGCCTCGCTTATTTGATCCTTAATCAAAAAGTAGCCTGACGTGCCTGTATCTGTCAGCCTGATACATGAAGCCAATAAAACCCCGTCCTAGATTTTATCTAGACAACCCAGAGGCGAGAAGCTGCCTTCAGCGTGCGTTAGCCAAGATGACATTGCTTTTTTGTGTCACACCATCCGAAGTCTAAATAAGGTAGATACGAAGACAGTTTCTATCGCGCCATCGTGCTTCGTTCAAAAATATTTCCAGAGCGGAATGACCGGCAGTCACACCGACCTTGCCCTCGATATGCTGGTATCATGTAGTACTTTTTGTTAGCATTCACATATCTCAGCATGCACTTCATCTACCTGTCCAGCCCTCCCGAAGAAGTTGCTCGTTGACCGCCGTTATAAATCATGTTTGGATACCCGTGGAAGAAGACCGTCAAGTTCAGCAAAGTCTCACAGACAGAGGACCTCAAGGCGTTGATCGCAGAGTCAGATGGCGTAGAGATATCGCACTCGCCATGGAATATCGGGTTGACGCGATCTTGTGGGACCCTCATCCTTATAATATCTCTTCCGGCCGCTGCTCTTCTGGGAGTCTGGCTAGGACGTCACTGGTTCAGTGACCCAAGTTCCCGTTGTGTTGAACATGTTTCTCGATATTGTAGGACGAGATCGATTGCGTGTCTGCCAAATTGCTAATATTCGCCCCAGCACCTCTCACCAAAGACGTCGGCTTAAATTACGAGACGGTCGTCTTCAATGGCTCGTTGTTGAAGGAAAATGTATTTCGACAGGATGCAGGGACCGAGGTTGACGTGGCATGGGCTTCTCTAGGCGTTGATTGTGAGTACTCGCAGCCACACAGCAGATCTTATGACTGACAAGCTGTTATTATAGACAGAAGTGCAATTGTTCCATCAGACCAAGCCGAGAAGTCAGGCCTCTCCCCAGATCAGGTTCAACTAAATGAGAAGTACGGGGGCGGTTTCCCGGCTAATGTCGAAGGGCTGCACCACCTACATTGTCTCGTGAGTATCTTCAAAGCCGTTGTAGCCCATCTGATCCGTGGAACTGTAGAATTTCCTCCGGCAGTCCTTGTATTACAACTTCGATTATTACCATAAGCGTGGTGAGGGTGCCTTCAAAAATTCAGACGATATCCTGCGCTTCCACGTCTGTGAGTGTTTTCCTGCTGTTCTCCCGCCACTTCATCGTACCTCAAACAGGAAGCTTACATGCTGCAGCCCATTGCCTTGATATTCTCCGCCAACAGCTAATGTGTACGGTGGACATTGGTGTCCTCGGGCAAGTGTGGTGGGACAAGGAGCAGCCCAAAGCTTATCCTGACTTCAACACGAGACACAAATGTAGAGACTTTGAGGCGGTTAGGCAATGGGCGGAAGAGCATCAGGCGCCTGAAGATGTGCCTCTCGATTATCTTCGGCCACCGCTGAGCCGCGAAGTTGTGTACGCTAGCATACCTTGATGGTCTGAGTGGATAACACTATACTTATCTGAAGTTCGGCACAATCGCAGTTGGTGATCAATGAGCCTCTGAAATGAATAAGTCGTCCTCGCTATCTAGCTGACAGTTGATCCCGTCGGAAGCCTATCTGCATATCTACTCCCCCTTGCTCAATTGGCGTGGCGCTCGGTACTCGGTGGACAGAACGTACAGTCAGGATGAATCGACACAGGGTGTGCTTGAGAATTTCTTAGATATATTCGTATTGTAACTGTGAGTTCGTCAATTGGATAACTCTTGTGGGTACTGCAGGAACCGGCACTGTGATACAAAAGCTGTTTCTTCTGACCCCGGATAGTTCTTTGTTAGCATTGCTAGTTGATTGACGATATAGATGTGATACGTAAATATACGCCTATCCGTTTCTCGTTCATTGCATCTTTAAAGTCCCAAAATTGTGCTGGCTTGTCGTGGTCGACCATTGACTAGATCGGGATATCGTTTTCAAACGCTCATGCTTGACACCACTGTTGAATGCGTAATTGAAAAAAACCAATAATGTATTAGATGTCTAGAATGCTGATCGAGGCGACGAAGTTAGCGGACAGATTCGGACATACAGGTGGATGAATGGCGCCTACCTAAATAAAAGTAATTTTGCTTCGATGGTAGGGCTTGTTCACAATATGTCATATATAAAAGATGTTTGCAAACGCTTTCTTCAAGCGATACTTGTAGATGCATATCCAGGAACAACGATCATTTGCAAACCATTACCCAATCACGATTATTCTGATGATATTCCAGCAGGCTCGATATCGTCCCACCATCCGGCTGAACGACATCTCCAGAAAATTCTATCGCCATATCCAATTCCGGACCTTCGTAAGCATCGACTGCAGTTGGATCTGCGGCCCCAACTTCGAGCAGCAGCTTTACCATATCATACATACCAAATTGAATGGCGAGAAGAAGCGGAGTCATCCCTGAGGCATCCTTGATTTCTGTGTCAGCACCCTCATCGAGTAACGCTTTCGCGAGTCTGATCCTTGCCGAATTCTGGTCTTCACGAACCGGCATTACTGCAATGTGGAGGGCAGTACTTTTGGCATGGTCCTGGATGTTAAGATCATTCCGCATGTACCCGACTAATAGGTCAATGGAGTGAGCCCATCCTTCTAGCGCGGCATAGTGGAGAAGTGTCCTCCCGTATTCATCCCGCAACGTGAGACGGTGTTTGTTTGCACGCCACAGCACTGGGAGTAGCGGCGACGTCTGAAGGTCTCTTGTCAGGAAAAGCATTATCTCAGTAGCTGGGTCGGTGACTTTGCTTTCTAGGTCTCGCTGCGGTTGGTATAATTCTAGTGCTTCTCGAACATAAGGCTTTGCTTGTGCGTCGTTATAGCTGAGGTTCTGTACATCTATTGAATACGGGACGTTAAGTCGCCACCAGATCCATTTCCAACGCGCCATATCCAAAATCGTAAATCTTCGAAAGAATTCGAGAAAACCTGAATCTGGTTTCTGTGATGGCGTCGTGCAGTGCTGAAGCCAAGACTGAGTGGCGTAATCCAGTAGTGGATAGCGTCTTGAATAATCTTGAAGCTCGATAGCTTTTGTAACCACTCGTCTAAATTTCTGATATACTTGCTCTCTTGGGGAGGGCGGCGAAAATGTCTTTCCTAGATCAGTATAATAGAGATATTTCATACATACTTCGCCGAGCTCCAAGTGTGCAATATCTGAATTGACATAGAAGTGCTTAGAAAGTTCGGAGTTGCGAGTAAGATTCCGAGTAAGGAATTCTTTTGCCGTAGGATGAACCAGGGTGACTGTACGGCTACGGGACAAGGCGCCGTGTAAATTCATATCCTGAACCTTGATGATCGGCCCGCAAAGCCTCAGATCACTCTCAAAATTGTCCAATGTGTCCTCATCGAGTGGCTTATTAACGCAATCAGTTTCATCTTTCAACAACTTCAGGGCCAAATACAATTCGCCAACGCTCAGAGGGCGTAATGCGGCAAAAATGAGACGGATGATTTGCGGGGCCCAGTCTCTGCTTTTTCTCCTTATCTGGTATAGAAAGCTCGTATATCTTTCATCCAAATCCTTCGGTGTTGATCTTAGAACTTGATCCACGTTTCCACTTGGGGTCTTAGCTAATTCGTCGAGTGTCAATGAGACCCACAAGTACATCCCATCTGCGCCTTTTTCAAGATGGGCGTGAACTTTCCGTTTGACTTTGGGAGAAAATGGCAGGATTGATACCCTCTCTTTAATTGAATGTCGAATGTCCACTTCTCGGCTTCTGAAGTTCTCTGCCGTTGTCATGTCTATGATAGAAGAGAACTTGGGTAGCAATGCGTAATTCTCAAAGTTTCGACTAGGCTGGCTAGTTATCAGGAATCTTATTGGGGATTTTACTGAAAAGTGACGGTAGTCGGTTATATGCGAGCTGTAGTGGGTGGATAATTCCTTAAGCAAGGCTTGCGGATTGGAGCATTCGTCAAGAGCATCGAGAATGCAGTAAACCTTAGGGCAGTTCTTGTCTTGGAGAACATTGTCGAGTACCGTGCAAAGTGTTCCTAAAGAATCGGAAAACCCTCTCGGTCTTGTTTCGAATTCTCTGACGGCATGATCGACCAGGTGGCTATTTTTAGCAAGAATCTGATGGAGCAGGCTACTTAGGATAGTCTCGGTCGAGCTGAGAAGTTTTTGATCTTTATCACAATGGAAGTGGGTGACTAGTGCTCCTTTGGCGGTTTTTCGAAACTCTTTGATCAAATATGCCGACAAGACTGTCTTCCCGGACCCAGGTCCTCCTGTCGTTGGTTTCGGAGTTAGCATTGCTTGGTTGGGTGGTAATACGAGTTTCATGGTGCGTCGGTTCGGCATGCTGCTGAAACACCTCTGGAATCCGAACGAGGGCTTGTGATGACGGGAAATGACGCTAGAACCACGTACCTAGCAACCAAACAATAGGCCCTCTTTTTCCAGAACTCCAATTTCGGTATTCAGTATGATCTGCCACCCAAGTACAGGTACCAGGATCCGAAGCAGGGACTAGCTGAAGCTTTGTCTCATAATCAGCGATCCAAAGAGAGTGAAGACATCTCTTCTTGGTGAAGTTGTCAATGCTTGGACTTGGGTCTATTTGCTGATGCATGACCGCGAGGCGTTTCTCCATGTCTACCCCACAGATCAGTATCGTCAAAGCGATAGATAATAGTCAAGCGATTGGCACTCTTAATTTGAAAGCACTTATGAAGTAGGAAATGGCCCAACTGGAAATTCGTGCGTAGATTTCTACCTTTTGAAACTATCTTAAGTAGGAAAACTCAAACTAAGAGCTATGGAATCGGCATAGAAATCTTCAAGTCAAAATGTCTACCCGGAAGGCTTTGGACCCGTCACGGAACACTTCTAACTGAAAAGAATGATTGAAGAATCTCGCAAAGCCCACAGAAGCTATCCTACCGATAACATGCAACTTACTTCTATTATATCTTTCGTTGTACTCCATCGGTACTGTTCTTAACTGAATGGCTGCCTCAGCTTCGCTAGTAAGCCTCTCCAAGTATTGGCGGACACGGTCATAGCAATTGTCCCGCTCATAGAATTTAACAAGATTCGAATGATCTTTCGGGAGCCCGATGACATAGTTTCGATCTTGCTCCCAGTGGCGTCCATTAATTGCTGAAGCTCTATCAACCAGCATGGCACGAGCGCCCTTCATAATGTATTTGCCTTTCTCATTCTATGCAGCTTAATTAGATGGAACCAATCTTGTTGTCAGTCGGCTTCATGAAAAACATACCAGACTAGCGGTTAGCGACTGATCGGTCTCGTAAAACGACAATACTTTTGAACTTTCGTAATTGAAAGCCTTGCAGAAGCTCTCACTCTTCATCATGAGAAGCTCGGAGTCTCTTGCTAGGCTCATCAGGAAAGACTCGTTCGGCTGACCGGATACCATTGGCCGCAACGAGTCAATGTTCATTCCCCGACTTGGCACACCAAAGAACAATGCACCATATGTGGCTTTAAGATTCTGCTGATCCCTCACATCGTCACTATCAGCCATCAGGGTGAGTGCCTAAAAGACTATTTGAGTCAAAATTATTATTCGCTCCAATAGAGACTTACTTCTTTGATGACAAGACCACCAAGGCTATGTCCTATGAAGATCAGCGGTCTTGAACGCTGAGAGTTGCTGCTCTAGTGTCATGTCAGCATGCACTGGTATTTCTGGCTCCTGACATACGTTTTGTGGCCCTGTCAAGTCTCTCAAGGAATCTCGAAACGATTCGCCGACATCACGAAGGTTCTGGAAACTATTGCTGCCCTGCAGGCCAGACTCATAACCATAGATAAAGATACGGAGGTCAGGGAAATCATCAGGGAGAGAATCACGAAGCCACATGTATTGACTGTCTTTGTCCTTGAACGATCCAAAAGCATGTCCACCAAGACCTGATATGGCGATACAACTGCTATGCTTAGTTTAGCGACTTTGAAACAGAATGAATTATACTACTCTATTAAATTTTGACTTTCATCCCAGCGGTTCAGGGGTGTCAAACCTAGAAAGTGCTTATCCACTGTTATTGTCGCCTTTCTACGTCTTTTGACGACTTTTCCATCTGGAAGATTATGGCTGGATGCTGAAGTATCGCCAACTGAAAGGTTGCCTTCGAAGATTAATCGGTTTGGAGAGTCAGTATCTTCATTTGGGATATGAGATATAGGAAATTGCCATTGACAGTCAGAGCGAGGCTCCAGGGTGCTGTAAGGTGGTTGCACTATTTCCAAGGTAGCTACTTGTTCTCGATTTCTGATGGGATCAGGAGCTAAAGAACGAAGCTCCCAATGCCTTAACCTCAGCGTTGACTGTATAAGTGAATTGGTACTTGCCCAGTCCAGGCCTACAGGTATCCCTCGAACTCGATAGGTCCATGTTCTTGGCGTTTCCGGCAATTTGGGTGTGTCCTGGGCAGACATCAAGGCCATCTGGCTCGCGGTAGATGTTCCATTCGAAGCACTTGAGCAATTGGATACGTCCTTACCCGACTGACTCGGTCGAACTTTTCGGATCGTTGGTCCTCGGACCGCAGCAGCTTTGTTGGATGGTGGCATGGCAGCCTGTCAATTCGGTTCTTCATCGCGACGACCAGTCTAGATATTGCGCACAGTTCGGTGCAGCGTAATTCATCACATGAGATGCTATTTGGGACGATACTCGGATTGAATAGAAACTATTGGAAGTCTCTGACGGATTTTAAACAACGAAAGGAAAGAGCCTTGTTAGAAAATTCAGCTGGTATGACTAAGCCTGTAGGTAACTACTCCCTCGCCTGCACCTGCCTGTGGACTATAGCCTAGATAATCTAGGAAGGTACTAGCGAACAGATCCCACGTCGCTTCTTCCTTTGCTAAAGATAAACCAACAAACCGAGGAGTCTCGCATAATACGTACTCCTAAGACGTCCTCAACCTGTTTCGTATCATGCTGGAACTGAAGACGCGCTCTCCTGAATCACATTTTTATCAAGTAAAACCCTGGGTAAACATGACTTGGCCAAGAAGCCGGAAGTATCGCGCATGGCCGAACGAAAACGAAAAAGATATCGAGGATACCTTCAACATTGACATACTCGGATGCCGTCGATACACGGCGTTCGACAGGAAAACCGAAGTAGAAACTAGTTGTGATACAACACGTATAAAACGGCGAGGCTATCACGTCTTGAATCTGTACAGCCTGGCGATTTAGACACGGTACCATAGATTTTCGACTGCACTGCGAATGTACTTCTCAAATATACCGAAGAGGTCCGCGCAAGCAGAAACCATACGCTCAGCAATGAACAGCGGACTATGATTCTTTACACTTGGCCACCAGTAATCTGCTCGACATTGTCCCCAGGTTCGTCTCCCGGACCACCAACGTCGAGGCGAACACGCTTGCTTGCGATCGAAGTACCTTCTGAATTTCGCTTCTTGCTGGGCGTGGTATCTTTGCGAGGAGTATCCATCTTGCGAAGGGTTGGAGCTTTGCGTCGAGTACTTCGACGGCCGTAATCGGCATCATCTGGATTATCCGCATGATCGGTGCTTGTCTCGCTCGTTGGTTCGGCTGTCGCTTGATTCTGAGAACTTATTAGAGAGGATCTCAGGAAAGTGTGAATATGGATTACTCACTCGGGAAAATATGAAGTTTGCTTCACTTGTTGGAGTGGGACCTAACGTGTATGTTTTGGTAGGCTGGGCGCTAGGAGCTGCATTGGCATCAACTGGATTGTGCATGACTACCGGCATAGCATTGGCAGCTGGCTTCTTCCTTGCATCACTGGCCCCATTGGCGATGAGAACTTTTGCTGCCGCCTCCGAAATGACCATTCCTTTCTTTGGGTCAATGATAGGTTTACCACGTCGAGGCTTTGGTGGACTCTTCTGCTTTGGCGGGTTCTTCTGCTTTGGTGGACCGTCCGCTGACCATCTTCGGCCGGCCTCCAGTGCCTCCGCACTGATGACTGACGTCGGTAGATCTGCCGCTGCTACGTATTCGGCGTACCATGGCTGTTTCTTTTCAGCTTTGGCTTTTGGTGCTCTCTTCATGCCATGTCAGTGGATTATCGGAAGCTGCAAACCCCTTGAAGACTTACCTTTTTCTTTGGCGTGACATGATCTTCCTGATCATTAAAAGCCTGGCTCGACTGTCTCCCACTAGCCTGCTGGTTCTGAGGATTCTTTCGATTCGCACCAAGGACCTCGCTGCCATTTCTTTGCGCGGACTCTTGCTCGATTCGTGCTGTGGGTTCACGAGTACTAAGATTTGTTGCACGAGCTGAAGGCCCGCTCACATGCGGATGATATAGGTCACGAGGAGAATTGGTTGCGGTCCCGTACTGCCGTGGCGACTTGTATGGGGGCGGTCGTGGGATGCTTGGAGATGGGTACTCTTGTTGATCTTGTGGGACGTAGCCATTATGGACACTGACGAATGGACGGGCTTGTTGACCGGTGACTGGTGGAAGCATGCTAGATGAGAGCTGGCCCTGGGAGAGATACGGCTCATATTTAGCAATGGCTTTGCTAAAATAGGTGTCGTTATTGAAGTTCATCTGCGCGATTTGAGCCCGGTTCGCATGGTAGGTTCGACACGCTGCCTCGTACGATCCTGGCAGCAAGGACGGGTCGAGCACTCTGGGGCTCAAGCTGCTTGGTGAGCCATTTTGCATGTATCTGCCACCTATTGAAGAAAAACATTATCAGCTATCGCATCAATCTGCTTTCAAAAGAGTCGTGTGCGCATACCTTGCAAACCAGCATTGGCACCATAACCACCACTCTGTGGAGATGCAATGCAGGTCATGTCTGGTGAAGTCGAGGTCGACTTGAAGTACATCGATTGCAAACGTGCTGGAACAGAAGTCATGGCGTTGATTGGCTGTGGCTGAATGGGCGGCAGCACTCTCGTCGGACTTGCTCCCTTCAAGATTCCATTCTGAAGCTTCTTACGCTTACGCTCCTGATACATGTCATAGACGTTCATGCGCTCTGTCAACAAAAGCTGATCAAGTCGGAATTGTACATCCCACTTCTGGTCTCTCTCAGCGTTACGCTTATCCTGCTGCTCGACAGGAAGGTTCTTGGTTTCATCTATGCTGGCCTTGAGCGCCTTTTTTGCTTGCAGACGGGCTTCACTGAACAGCAATCTTGCTGCTCGTGGATTAATAGGCTCGTCTCCCTCTTTCCAGCCAGGAGGTTCTAGGGAATCGCCCAAGTGCACCACTCCCGGAATATGGTGGCTTGGACCAATCTCATCAGCTCGGTGAGCGTAAGGATTGATGTCAACCGGATCGTTGACCTCAGCATCACCACAGCCTTGGCGCGCTTCCACAAGCCCTTCGTATCCATTGAGGCGAGGTTGCGGACTCTGGGATGCCTGGACCGCATAATTCGTATATTGGTTCTGCGAGTACTGTCCAAAGTCTTGGGGATAGCTGTTGTCAAGCGCCCCATTGAGAGCCTGCGTGATCGGAGGAAGGGTTCCTCCTGGAAACGGCTCGCGCACGCTTTGTGGATACATAGCTTCGGACGATGACCTCTGCTGCTTCGTGAATATTGGAGCAGGAACTCTCAAGACACCGGCCCCAAAACTTGAAGATGGGTTTTTAAGGCCTTTGCTTCTACTTAAGGATGCTATATGATGTCAGTCAGTTTATTCCTCCCCATTAAGTATAGGATCCGTGATGGTGACTAAGTCACACTCGATAGATAGAGATAGTGTTGTGTATGCAGTAACACCACAACACCAAGACTAAGGGCTGACTTACGACTAATACCTAAGCTCGCCGCCCTCAACTGACCCCTATTCCTGGAGCTGACAGGACTCATTGCCTCTACAAAGCTGGTCCTACTTTGATCAGCCAAATCCGCGACCAACAAAAAACAGAGTGAGCAGATGAAGAACTTACGGCGGAGTATCATATTCCTTCGGACGATCATTTGAACTCGTAGGTGAATCCTCACCACTGCCTCCTGAACGCTGAGCTACGTTGTCATGCTCCATACCCACAACAGTCCTCGAGTTGCGTGAACGGCGGGTTTGTGTGCTTCTTGGGGCTGTAGTAACGATGTCTTTTTGAGTCAAATTTTTGTGTTGGCGAGTGAGCAAAGTGTTGGCTGTATATCCAATGATCGTGTTGAAGACGAAGGATGGAAGGCGAGTGCCAATGTGCTGTAGCCTTTCAGCTTATGTTGGCAATACGGTCTTTGCGTTGAAGTGTCCATAAACAAGCCCACTGAGCTCAAAATGGTTGATCTGCAATGTTATTGTTGTTGTGGTAGATCTAGGAAGCATGTAAGCGCGCCCTCGTATCAAAACAAGCTACCAGTGCTAAATATCGGCAATACTAAAAGCCACATCACAGTCGGATCAACACAGGTTTTTCAAGTTTCTCAATTTGATCTATTGACACGAGGGTTCTTGGCTAAGCTTTTTAGCTAAAGTAGTCAAGAGGAAAGAGAGGTTCTTGAAAAGGTACCAAGGCCCGCCGCAATCACCTTCAAAAGTCAAGAGATCGCTAGCCTAGGTGTCAAGCACAAGTTGTAAGTGTCCATACGTCCAAGTATCTGAAGTATGTGGACTTGTGTTTAGAAGGATCACCAAGCGGCGGCAGCAGGCTCCTCTTCGGTTGAGCCCCAGGCGTCATCAGTCACTACCGGAAGAGGAGCGGCCGCTGGAGTGCCCCAAGTATCATTTGCAGGAACAGGGGCTGCTTCTGTACCCCAACCTTCACTGCCTCCAGCGTCTCCACCAGCCTCACCTTCGTCATCGGTATCGTCGTCGAACTGAAGATTCTCGATATCTTCAGGCTTGTAGGACTCCAAGAAATCTGGAATCTCCTGCTTGGTCTCTAGGAGGAGACGAACCAAGTCCTCTGCGATGTCTTCGTTGCGGTCGTTGTAAAAGGAGGTGGCGAGTCCGACGTTGCCAATACGGGCAGTTCGACCAATACGATGAACGTATTCTTGAATCCCCCCGTAAGTAGCACTGGGCATGTCATAGTTGATGATGTGCATGACATTCTTGACGTCTAAGCCACGCGCAGATACGCCTGTGGCAACGAGGACCGGGGCTTTGCCAAGTTTGAAAGCGCGGCTGCAAAAATATCAGTATTGCACGGGAACTCTGATCTTGTAAATACTTACAGGGCATCCTCGCGCTCGCGTTGAGTACGATCTGAGTGGATAGAGGTGCTGGGCAGTCCACGATTGTACAGGAAATCGTCTAGATAATCCGCGGCTTTCTTGCCATTGACGAAGATGATCATCCGGGACGGAGGCATGGACAAGAGCAGATCAAAGAGGCACTCGCGCTTCTTAGCCTCATCGACAAAGAGCACCTAGACAAACGAACGATCAGTAAAGGGTTCAAGGATCTGGCTAAGCCGAACTTACCTTCTGAGTAACATTGGAGTGCGTACTGCCTGCACGTCCTACGCGAATACGGATGTGATCCTTCGACATGTATTCCCTAGCCAATGTTCGAGCACCCTTAGGAAAGGTTGCCGAAAACATCATGAACAAATGATCGGCGTCTTCATTATTGTCTTGAGATAATGTCAGCGTCGGCAATGGCAACGAACCGAGCTATACGTACCACCTCCGCTCATGATCTTCCTCATCTCATCCATCCAGTCTGACTGTACCATTTCGTCCGCTTCATCAATGATTGTATATCTATATGCGTTAAAGAGGCTACCTCAAGATGTGTCTTGACTGGAACTTACTTGACGCGGCTGAGCGACAAAACATGTCCCCGCTCCATGAAATCAATCAAGCGACCAGGAGTAGCGATCAGGATATCGCATCCCTTCTTGAGCTCATCCACTTGGTCGCGGGCTGGTGCACCGCCATAAGCGACGCAGGGGCGGAGCATTGATCGATAGCACAGGCGACGTGCTTCATCGAAAATTTGCGTGGCCAGCTCACGCGTCGGCGCCACAATCAGTATCAACGGCTCAGCACGAACTCCATCTTTGACTGAATCCCAGTCTTTGGTGATATTGGGGCGCTTTGCCGCGAGTTTTTTGGCCTTTCCCATAAGCTTTGATAACGTTGGGATCAAGAAGGCTGCCGTCTTTCCAGAACCTGCATATATTGGTCAGCTATTTACGAATATTCAGTAGTAGGTTGAAACATACCTGTTTGAGCTACAGCAATTACGTCACGGCTCATCAAAATGGATGGCAGACAGTAGGCCTGGATAGGTGTGGGAACCTTGTAGCCGCACAGTTCAATGTTCTTTAGCATGACCGGATGCAACCCAGCGTCTTGGAACTGAAGATTACTGTTAGCTGTGATGGCAGCGGAGAGGTGATGGACATTACCGTAGCTACAGGCTTGATCTTCGCATCACTCTCGACAGTAACCGCAATCCCCGTAAGCCTGAATGGGTATGTCAGTTTCTGGGATCTTTTAGTGTTTGAGTACAATATGAATATAAGTACTTGTCAAATTCAATTCCAGATTCCATCCTATTCTGATCTTGAAAAAGCATTTTTTCTAGTTCTTTGTGCTCCGGTCCCACGTCACCATATTCCTCTTTCCACTCATACTTGATGGCGTTTGAAGCCCACGCAGGAAGCTCATGCGCTGCCTCAACGGCCTCACGCTCTTCGCGAGTCCCGGCGTTGTACGATTTGTAGTCGTACTTCTGCGGCTCGCTCCAGCCGTGTTCGCGGGACCGCTGGTTTGCGGCCTCATCCTTGATTGTGGCATTGGCCATACTCTGTGTGACGTCGGTCAGGACGGCGCCATTGTCACTTGGGGACATGGCTTCTGGTGTTTCAGGTTTGGTACTTGATGAGGGATTCTCTGCGCGGAATCCAATCAGCGGTTAGTAGGTGTCTATGGTGGGCATGGTAATAAGGTGCGGGGATCGCGGAGCTTTGACAGGCTTCAAAGCAGCTGCGTATGGTCTGAAAAAACCAAACACGGGTCAAAGATGTGGTTGCCCCGAATGTGTATTGTGTGCTGATGACTTGATGACATAGGAGCAAGCAGTGCCAGGTATAGAAAATTCAGATGGGCCCTTGGCTGAGTGATTAACACACTCAGCTCTAGGCTAAGTCTTACCCTACCTCACCAACTCAGCGTCCGTTACGGATGGTGGGAGTGATGATGTAGTAAGGAAAGATGGCAGATGGAGTGATGATGCTGATGACATGGTGAGGACAGTTGAGAGGTGCAGCTATGAGTAAGGTAAAGGGATAGAGTACAGCAGCAGGTATGGCAGTTGATGCCGAAGGCGGAACGTTGGAAGCGGTCTAAGAAGTTTCGACTCACCTTTGCAACAGATCAACAATAGCTTGAACGTCTGATATGACGGGTGCGAGACCAGCGTAAGCTTCTACTTATGGAACTACCTTAGCCCCAACGATGTGCAGGGCTTGAAGGTTCGGAGTTGATGAGGTGGGAATGTTGTGTAAAGATGTGGGAGAACTTGGGAGGTTTGTGGGGTTTTTATATTAATTCGCTTAGAGCTCTTATAGTGAAGTTTTGCAACGGACGGCACGTCTCTAGGTCTCGTCATTCAAAGAGCTACAATTCATCACTAGCTAGACCTTGGAAAGCCTACAGAAGAGCTAGTAAGAACAGCTTGGGGTTCACGTGGGTAGGATAACACTCCTCATCCATTATCAACCGGTGGTGAATTTCTTATCCTAGGCTTCATACTCGACTCTGGCGGGATACTAGCTATCAAGAAGTCTTAGCTATCTAGGAGCCTTGCATTTCTACGATGATCTACTTCCGCTGGGGAAATTAATGGAATTCTACAAGATAAGTTATATCTCAATACCCACAGGTAGGATTTCTTCCTACCTCGACCTTCGGAGTTTCTATTTTCTAGACTCTGGTCCTTTACTTCAGTTAGTCTTTCTATGGAATAATCTCATACTCTACCCTCTGAAGTACTCAACCAAGCCTGCGCGATAGCGTAGTATTGGCCAACCAGATATACGTGGGTATTCGTTTCCATTATGAAAACTTGGGCATGGGTTCATAGGCTTTGAAGGTGTTGGTTGGCGTATAGGCTCCTGAAGTTCGTACACATACGCGGGAGCAGCAATTGTATTGCTCATGGAATAAGGACGTTGAGAGCCTCACTGTCGATCAAACTGCTCCGTGGCGACGGCCAATCCTCGTCCTTGCTTGATTTTGTTGCCATCTCTTATTTTGGTCGTAGATGAACCGTTATGTGTGACGTTTCCTAAGGACTTGGGGTCCATGCACCCATCTCTTGAACCACCACATAGCGGGAGCTATCGCAGAAACTGTGGCAGCTGGGGGAAAAGCTTCGGTCCTCAGAGAGAAGCCTAGTATGGGAAAGTATCTTCAAATTGTGGAAGCCGTTCTGGTATTGTCCTTCGTGCTGACAGTAATGTCTCCGGCGAAAGCATTCAAACGCCCATGTTAAAATAGAGTAATACACTTGCAGAGGTCATCCGACCTCTGCACGGCATCCGTATCTTACCTGGATCTTCAATCATGCACTTGTGGCTGCTTGCTCCTGGCACCCCTTGTAGCTCCTAACCCATCTTTTCAATAGCAGTGCCATCAAAAAAGTTCTTACCTCACTCGAGAGCCCAGCATGGATCCAAGAGTTTGCCCGTCGACGCGAAACCGAAGGTTGATCGAGGAGTTGGGGTTCGTAAAGTCAAGAATCGATCATGGATGCCACGCCTTTCCCATTTTCCGAAGAGTAAAAGCGGTTTGTTCTGAACATAGCCACTTGAGCGGCTCCGACGTCTATTTAAGAAGTATACCGACGGCTATGCCTTATCAAGAGCTTCAACTGAGTATGAGCCATACGCCTAAGGTGCCATCTAGTATCATTGAGATATGTTCCTTTGTGCGGACGTCCTCTTTTCGAAATTCTCTATCTGGGACCTTTAGCTGGAGATATTAGCCTTTCCTGTCTTCCTCACGGGATACATACCACCTAATGAGGTCTCCCTCCCAATTCTACACTTCCTGGGGGTTTCCTTAGAAATCACTTTGTTCCAGGCTTCTCTTACCTCTTTCTTGTCAATATCTGCCCTTGCAAGTGTTGCCCGAAGGCACATACCGTGAGCCTACTGATGATGTTTCCAAAGCCAGGATATCAACACCGGGAGGTCTGGTGGGGAGGTCAATGCAGTAAAAGTGAGTCTCAGGTTCCGGACAGCGAAAGGCACCAATGGATGTCTCATAGGACGATGGGATCTCTGCTCATAAAGGCTTGCGGTGATTCATAGGATGAAGGCTACTCGTGCCACGAGATATGGACGTGTATTGCTCCGAGCACTGTGAGCTTGAACTAGAAGGTTCTGCTCCAGGCGGTTTTAGAAGCAGTGATGTGCACACGAGACGGATGCCAATGCAAGTATATGGGGGCCAAGAATATGATAAGTAAGGCCTTCCAGACAATCTCAAAGCCAGTAACAGGTTGCGGGTCATGTAGATCGTACATAGTCGATGGTAAAGTGAAGTCTTCGTGGGGGCAGCGCGGTGATTTGCTGACTAGGGCACCAATAATACGGGTTTTCTCCCGGTCGACTAGCTAAGGGAAATTTACGCAGTATTTGCACGTTAGAAGACGAATGTTATCATGTATTAATCGAATATTACGGGGCGATATCGTGACTATGAATCACATGTTTAAAAGAAAGAGGTACACTCAGAGTAGGGTCTCTGAGATTGATGCGGATGCTGCTCAGTTGTAGTCGATGCAGTGGCACCTGCATGTCAAATAATGAGATACGATTGAGCATCCTGTAAGTTTCCATTACCCCTTGGTTTGCTGACCACCGATGACTTACCTGCTTATACTGTATTTGCCTCTTTCCATATCAGAAATCCGGGGAGCACCACAAGCATCGTTGAGTGTTCGAATCGGGGAGGAGCTGAAGGGAATGGATGGTGCTACTCAATACTGGGAAAAGGATGACAACCTGATCTGGCAGAAGGCTCCACTCTGGGCAGCACATCACCTAGAAGTCTCTACGTGCGTAAGTGGCTAACTCTCTTGAGCGGAAGGGTTTTCGTTGCGAAGCAAATGTTCAAGATCTCTCTGGCCAATACAGGAATACACAGACGAAGCTTTCTAGGGGAGATTTCGGTCGGCAGGGAGCAACGCTCTAATCGAAACACTGGAGCAAGGAAAGGCGATAATGATCTAGTTACCCTGCATAATGGAAATCGATCGTTCACCCCTTCTAGCAAAGGCCTCAGGCCAATAAGAAATCCCTAGGTCTCTACATCAGCCATAAGGGAAAGACCTAGAGCAAGCAAATAGAGAACGACGCCTCCACCATCATTATGGGGAACATCTATGGCAATAGAAAAAATAAGTTGGACTCATAGCTGCAAAATAATATGGAAAGCAGAGAGAGAAGAGCCAAACAAAGGTCAATGGGAGCAAACATGACCCATGCCATAATTCAAAGACTCCTGGGCACTAAACGAGATAAATCGAGATATGAGACGAAATGAATGTGATTCGGACAGTTCACCTTGTTTGACTGGAAAGCAGCTGGATCTCTGGGAAAGACCATGAGACCTGCACTTAAGAGCCAAGTACTGTGCCGCACCCTACTAGCCGGCGCTTGTCGTTACGCGGCAATAATTCAAGAAGATTTTCATGACTCTTTCGAGAATCTCGGATATCTTATACTTGCAACTTCCGAATTGTCCCTGTTGTTCCCATAGATACATAGCCGGTGTAATCTCGCAATCATTTGGTCCTACTCCAGGTACTCGGGTGTTTCAAGGCTTTAAAGTATAGTGGGATTGTGATGCAATACTGTGCAAGCCGGGCTTGAGGAAAGAGGCGCAAGGCAGAGGTTAAGTCACTATGTTAAACCGGCTGTGGCTGCTGATGTTTTCTCATCTCTTGAGTCTAGTTGACGTTTAGGGCAATGGAATGGAAAGAAAATCTGGGGTTCCTCATAGAACTTTCGTTACATTTGCGTAAGCTTCCTGTAACTTTGCTTCTGGCACATCATCAAGACGTTTCTTGCTCAAGATTTTTGAAGCTATATATAGTTTAGAGTGGACTTTACAAAAGCATTAGTATGTTCTGTTGGGAACCCAAAGACCCAAAGCAGTATTCATAGCATATCTAGCCCACCATTTTTAGTCGCTTTGCGGAGCGAATCCTCCAATCTATACTGTACCCAAGCAACCGATTTAGCCAGCAGTCTCCGTCGCAACCAAGCCAAACACCCTAATTTCCCCATTCGCGCCCCATTGGTCCAACCCATTGCCCCATCTCCTCCTTAACACTCTTAACAAACGCCTCCCACCCTCCCTCCTCCAGCGCCGGCATTGCTCTCTCAACAGCGGTGTTCAAATCCATGCCTCTTTTCACCAGAGAATGGAACAAGGATTCGATTGCTTCAATCGAAGGGTTGCGGCCAGAGACAAGGGAATCAGTGGAGGTGGATTGGATGGCATGCTCTGTTAGGGCATTAGTAAAGAAGATCTAGGCGGGGAAATAAGGAAGGAGCAAGTATACCAGCTGAGCGGCGGGACAAAGAGTGGGGAGAGAACTTGAGTTGTTCGACCGGAAGGTGGAAGTGGCCCAGCAGAGTGTAGATATCTTCTGTGACTTCGGCGGCAGGTTCAGTCTCAAAGGCGGTGGTCTCTGAACACCTTGTGAGCTTCTTTCGCGAGATACTATACTTGAGTTGAACGGGTTTGGGAGATACCTAAAACACGCTTCAGGACATTGCTGAAGTGTTCTGGGACGGGCATAACCTGGGCTACGGAGCAAAGTACAAGAACACTGGCTAAAAGATGAGCAGAGACATGCTGAAGATGCATGCTGGCCTTGAGGATAATTGTATTGTCTGTAGAGTGTCCAAGAGCGTGTAAAGAGTGTAGGGGGCGATGAAGGAGTGGATTCGACCGAGCTGGCTAGTAGAAAACAGGGTGAGGATGAAATTAAGGAGAAGAGAGGACACCTTTATTAGGAGATGTGAGAATATCTTTGGTAAGGCGTTGCAAGTGAGATCATGACCGATTGTGAAGGCTGGAGAGGGGGAAAAGCCACGTGGTACGATAAGGAGCCATTAGGTGAATCTATTACAAGAAACCGCAAACAGGGATGGGAGTATAATCCAAGTTGTACAAAGTAATCAAAGTGCTCGAATAAGTCGAGAAATCGTAGCTGTTAGAATAGTGGATATATTGTACTCAGAGTCTCAGACCACGGCTAATGGATCTATTCTATAGTCTGTTAAGTGAGTGCTTCGTTCAAGTCTTGGACTTTGTTTCGATGAAGCATGTGCTTGAGCACCAACTTCTGTCAGTAATGTCCTTTAGGAGGTTACTGGGAGAAGAGGGTTTACCTTACGATCCGTAATATTCCGCTAACGATATGCGCTGGGTCGTATGAAGCGATGTCTGTTACCCTAAGGACTGGCTACAGTTGTCTATTACGATCAACGAAGTCTGATCCCATTAAAGATTGTTCGGGTTGGCGGCATATTAAGTAGAGAGCCTCCGATCTCCTCTGCCTGAGAGATCAGAAGCCTGCAGGAGGAACTGACATGGCCATCTAGCTCCAATAATATGTTGGACTCTGATGCGAGTCTGCCCAGACTTCTCTTTTACACCGACCCCGAACATACAAGTAGGATCGGAGGATGTGTCACGGATGATGTTGGATGACGTACTAGCATTGGTCGAAGAGCTGTGGCTCGTCGGGATAACGTCGGAACAGAGACCTTGAGACTTGCTTTGTTTGCTGATATCAGGCCAACCAAGTCTCTAAGGCCTTCCTAGACGCCATCCAAAATCTCGAGGCTGGTGATGATGGAATTCTGGATTCCCCCGCTTTGGGTAAAATTCTCACCCTCTCTACAGGCCTTTGGTTCAGGATGTTCTCCTCTGTAAACCAATTGCCATGCAGGCCATATGGTACTCTCTGCGGGAGATGGATCTTAGCCACGACATCGTTCATGTTCTTTGCATCAATAATCCATAATTCGCTTTTTGCACCTGGTAGGCATTCGCCGTCCTCACCCAGCTGAGACTCGTCGAACACATAACTTAACAGCCATCCATCATCTTCGCTTGTGCCATCTCTCCGAGGCACAAAGCGTGACTCCTGTGCATACCAACCCTCGGGCATCATAAAGATTTTGATCGGATCCTTGGGGTCTTTACTTGCTAGGATTTCTGCTACACTCCTCGTGTCCACGCATCCAGTTATGGGCGTCGGTGGATTAGTCTGGCCTCGCTCGATCAGAGTCTCCACATCCACCTTGACAAGAGAGTTGATTTTGACGGCTCGGCCAAGTGCTGCTCCAAACGACGAACCAGACACTGAGCAGCCATATATATACTTTGCAGCGCACATCGACACAGAATCTCGAACAGAGGGAAATTCGAACGGTATGGCCGAAAGCGCCCATTGATTTTTGATAGGGTTTTTTTTATAAGATGCATTATCTACAACACCGCTTCCGAAGTGTTGAGATCTGATCTGCTCTGGATCTGGGGGTAGAAGGAATTGGTAGTAGTACAGGCGGCACTGTTCTTCCTCTTGATAGCGAGCTGGTAGGCGATAGATAGGAACTGGCGCCGCTAAATCACCGGCACTAAACACAAGTGCAGCCGAAGTCAAACGACATGCCAACATGTTTACGGCTTTGAATTCCTGCTGCACTGTTCCAAAGTTGGTGAAGGTGGATTCCCATGAGTTCGCAGTGTGGAAAATGCAGCAGGCATTCGTTTCATACCAGCAAATCTTATCTGGCTCATACCGTGGGAAGACACCAAAACGTGAGGGTTGGGTTGGATCATAAGCTACTACTGGCTTGTTCTTCGCAAGGTTTAAAGGATCCAGCGATAGGGGAAGATCCATTATGATTGTGTGGCTGCTTGATACACCAAAGTCATGCATCATCTTGGCGGATTTTATACCAGGGACAGGAGTATTGAGTTTGGCGGCTTGCCTTTTGAGGCCATTTCCCTTCTCCCCGCCATAAGAGGGGGCAACGATGGAGTAATGCACATAGGGCGGTGCAAATGTCGAATGATAGAGGATTAGTTCGGACGTGTTAGGGTCAACTCGAGGCTACGTACGGTCAGTAACACAACCCGTAAACAACCTACCAGTAATCTTACATGTGCAGTCGTCCACGCTTTCATAAAACTGAGCAGCCCTTTTCCTCCAAAACCAGGGGTATGGTTATCATCAACCTCCCCCTCGGCTTTCCTTCCGTTGAACCATCCAATTGTTTCGAGACCAGGTAGCGCTACTCGCATCGGCGGTCCACTTTCACACGTTGCCAATGCTCGGCCGTCATGATAGAGAATGGACGTATTCGCAACACTAATCTTCCTTATAGCTTGCTTCGACCCTGGCAGATGCGACAATATAACAAGTGCAATAGTGCGGAAGATGCGGAGGATGATTGTTATCAAGGAGCTGAGAGGATTGACAAGCGTTGCAATACTAGGCAAAATGGGTGTTTCGAGCACTGTCGATGTCACGCTTGACAGGTAAACATCCGTCAAAATGTACTGGTTGACGAATTCCGGCTGAACAGTGTCTTTCTCGTCACTGCGTCGGAAGGCTACGCCACTAAGCATACCATCTCCATCGAACCAATGTGCGTCTCGACCCAATGCCTCATTTGTCACCGGATTTCCTCCATTGCGGATGTATTCACCACCAGCAAGCTCCTTGGGGATGGTCCCACCGTATGTGCATGGAGTCAAACGCTGGACACGGTGGACGGGCGCGAAGTTGCCCGAGAGGTATCTATACGAGGTGAGTGCCAACGACAGTCTTAGAACCGAAGAGCATCTTACGGATGAGGGTGGGCTTTTGTCTCACTACTGGCTTTAACCATGGTGATAGATTTGATGGACCGAGCTTTAGTCGTTCAAAATAGCAAAGATTAGAAACACTCATAAGGCGCCCCGACATCCTCAATGCTGTTAACAAACTGTCGAGATGTAGCCATCCGATCTTCTTCCCCTCCTTGGGAACTGCCAACTGGCGGGCATGGATCATCTCCCTATGCTCAAACAAAGCATGTGAAAAAGCCCTGGTCATGTGCCAAGCACAAAAAGTTGACGGCCGGAAATCGCGGAAGAATGCTGCAGAATGAACGAGTAATACTTCCGTAATGTATTTCGTTAGAGTTCTGCCCATACCTTAGGTACAGTATCCCAATGCATCACATCACCTGCAGCTGCAGCCACTAGTGGTAATTCTTGAACAGCTTTTGTTTGGTCATTGCCATGATGTCATAGACCCCTCGGCTCACGGTCCGGAATATATCGACTCCGCGCCAGGGCAGCTTGTCCCGGTGCTGCTTTTACAATCACATCAAATGTTACGGATTCGATGTACTGTGTACCTTTACTCACAAATCACACAAGGTTCGCCCGCGAAAAGGTATGAACCCATCGCTGTCGCCAAAAGTTTGAAAGCATCAACAGAATACCCAACATACAGAGGAGTTGAGAACCCATTGTTGCCTAAAGTGTTCGCACCAACGGTACTACATTCTCCTCACTTGCCGTTCCCCACTTTGTTGGTACTTAATGTGTTTGAGAGTATGAATCCAGCAACTTCCTCGCGTCAATGATCACAAGAAATGGGTTACGATTATGCATTGGTGTAAGTAAGCAACAGCTTCCGTGGGCTCAAGAGGCAACCTAACAGTGCTTCACAGTCATCTACAATACACGATCCCACCTGCGATAGCATTGAGCTTTCTTTTCTACCCTCTGTGGACAAAAATCGACGTTTATAAAGTACTGTTTCTGATAGCCGTAAGTCCACGATCCGTGAATCTTCCAGGACCCAGCGCTCAGATTCTCTAGATCGCTGTTGTCTCTACAACCCCTTGGGACTCCTACCTAATACACAATCGAATATGGACCTATCCAAGCAATGTTATAATTGGGCCTACACTTTTTAGAATACCCGCCGAGGAAATCTTTTTCTTCATCATCCAAACCTACAACACCTCTCTACTATACTTAATAATCAGCAAGCCCACATTTCACCCTGTCTACCTTCGAGGGAAAAAGTTGCTGAACAACGGAAGACGGTTACGACTGTGGAGATGGGTTGGCACTTGGGCAATAGTGGTTGCAATTGTCTCTGGTGCTTTGATGATCTTGAATGGAGGTGAGGGGCTGTACATGGGTTTGATACTCGTGTGGGCTGGGCCTTTTGTATTATTACTTTGGTACAAACTCAACGCTCGCAATGAGGGCAAGGAACCTACTAACCGCTGACAGGAGCCTTGCGCATCAACTCCTACTAGAACTCCCTTTCTCGAACACCCTCCTACCGATCGCCTTACCGACCATTTATCTATGGATCGTCGACACCTTTGCTTTGAGACGAGGCACTTGGGTCATTGAGTCAGGGACGAAATATGGTGTGCACCTTTGGGACGGGCTAGAAATCGAGGAGGCAGTTTTTTTCGTTGTAACCAATATCCTTATTGTCTTTGGTCTGGTCGCCTTCGACAATGCTCTGGCTATCCTGCAGACATTCCCGTCTGTTTTTCCCTCAGTACCCTCCTTACCAACGCCAGTTCTTCTTGTCCGTAGCCTCCTCACACCTACCAGCGCATACGATGACGATCGAATAGCCGGGTTACAACAAGCGCTGGCGCGTCTTAGAGCTAAGAGCAGGAGCTTCTATCTAGCAAGTGGGGTTTTCCAAGGTCGCCTGCGTATCGATATGATCCTATTATACTCTTTTTGCCGGGTTGCGGATGACCTTGTCGACAACGCTGCCAGTATCTCGGAGGCGCACCATTGGATCCGCCAACTCACCCAATTTCTGGATATTGCCTACGGCGCAGAATCCTCCGAAAAGACTGTCACGAAAGATACATTCATTAGGAATACATTTCCGTCTGATGCACATGCAGCCCTCCTCCTACTTCCAATATCCTATCTCTCCCCTACCCCACTCTATGACCTGGTGAAGGGCTTCGGGACAGATCTGCATTTCTCCTCCTCCGACAACCCTTTTCCGATCAAGGACGAACCTACGTTAGAAGTCTATGGCTCCCGAGTCGCTGGCACGGTTGCAGAATCATGCATAGAGCTCGTATACTACCACACTACTGTTGTTACTCCTAAAAATATGCGCCAAGATATAGTCCATGCTGGAGCTCAAATGGGCATCGCGTTGCAATATGTTAACATTGCCCGAGACATTACAGTGGATGCTCTCAATAATCGTGTCTATCTTCCTACATCTTGGCTGAAAGACGAGGATATAAATCCAGGAGACATCCTCAAGGATCATACCAGCAGTCAGGCCGAAGTACTCCGGCAACGACTTCTCGACAGCGCGTTCGCCATCTACTCTGAAGCCAAGGGAGCCATTGAACAGCTACCGCTTGAGGCACGAGGCCCAATGCGCGTAGCAGTCGAAAGTTATGTCGAGATTGGCAGGGTTCTCCGAAAACCAGGGTACAAAGTCAAGGCAGGGAGAGCCACAGTGCCCAAACTGAGGAGACTGCAGGTTGCTTGGAAAGCCCTAAATCAATGAAAATAATCGAGCATATAGGAGCAAGGTGTATTAGGAAGATTCGTTGTTGTAATGGGACCTGTATATATTCGAGATACCACTTTGTTCATAGTTGTACATTAGCACCAAACTGGTAAACAACCACCTGCCGTAACCCATGTCTTATGAAACTCGTCGGTGCGGAATGAAGACCGCGGGTGCGGAATGAGACAAGGTGAAAGACGTCATTAGGGCTTCCTTCGCTAGTGGATCTAGTACGAGAGTCAATGTGCTTCATCAAGCCCTCAACATGTGGCAGACAACCTTTGAATTCTTGGACATGCGATGGGTGAGAGAACAGGCCAGAAGACTGCTATTGTCGTAGGTATGCTATCCTATAACACCTTTATCTCATACCACCCTGAGTTTCACTAATACTTTGCTTCTTTACAGGCGCTGGCGTCGGTGGGGTTGCCACAGCAGCCCGGCTTGCAAAGGCTGGCTTGAAAGTTACCGTCATTGAGAAGAACGCCTTTACGGGCGGAAGATGCTCGTTAATACATTACGATGGCTATGTAAGACCATCTCTACAGATGGTCTTCTTGCTCACTAATATAAGTCAGCGCTTCGACCAAGGCCCCTCGCTCCTTCTCCTCCCACACCTCTTTCGTGAAGCTTTCTACGACCTCGACACGTCTCTGGAAGCTGAAGGTGTGGAGCTTATGAAATGTGAGCCCAACTACAACCTCTGGTTCAGTGACGGCGAATCTTTTGAGCTCTCCACGGATGTGGCTCGGATGAAGAACGAGGTGGAGAAATGGGAAGGCAAAGACGGTTTCGAGCGCTACCTAGGGTTTCTGCAAGAAGCCCATCGCCACTATGAGATCAGTGTCAAAGAGGTGCTTAGGAAGAACTTTACATCTCTCCTCTCCATGGCGCGGCCTTCCTTTCTCCGACACCTCTTCGCACTGCATCCGTTCGAAAGCATCTACTCCCGCGCATCGAAGTATTTCTGGACTGAACGTCTCCGCCGCGTCTTCACCTTTGGCAGCATGTACATGGGCATGTCTCCATTTAACGCCCCTGGGACTTACTCTCTTCTCCAGTACACCGAGCTTGCCGAGGGGATCTGGTATCCCAAAGGTGGTTTTCACAAAGTCATTGACGCACTTGTCAAAGTTGGAGAGCGTTTAGGCGTCACCTATCGTGTCTCAACTTCGGTCTCTAAAGTAAACCTCGATTCCAAAGGCCGCCGCGCTACAGGAGTCACTTTGAGCACCGGCGAATCATTGACAGCCGACGTTGTGGTGATGAATGCTGATCTTGTCTACGCCTACAACAATCTTCTACCCCCTTCTTCAAGAGCAAAGTCACTCTTAAAGCGGCCGGGGAGCTGCAGCTCAATATCCTTCTACTGGGCTATGGATCGCAAAGTCCCCGAATTAACCACACACAATATCTTTCTCGCAGATGACTACCGCGAGTCCTTTGATGACATCTTCAAGCTACAACTCATACCTCAACAACCATCTTTCTACGTCAACGTACCCTCGAGGATCGACCCCAGCGCCTCGCCAGACGGTAAAGACTCAATCGTCGTCCTTGTCCCCGTCGGGCATCTACTAGACAAGGACGAAGGGAAAGGAGTCGAGCTGCACAGCAAACAAGACTGGGAAGCCATGGTCGCCAAAGCCCGCAACACCGTCTTCTCCACCATCGAAGCCCGCACCGGCGCTCGCGGCCTCCAGCAAGCCCTCATCCGAGAAATCGTCAACACGCCCCAGAGCTGGAAGGACGTCTTCAACCTGGACAAAGGCGCCATTCTGGGGCTCAGTCACAGCTTCTTCAATGTTCTCTCCTTCAGGCCGTCGACGAAGCACCCGTCGATTGACCGGTTGCACTTTGTGGGGGCATCGACGCATCCGGGGACGGGCGTTCCGATTGTGCTGGCAGGGAGCAAGATCACGAGTGAGCAAGTGCTGGAGGAATTTGGGGTGGGGAAGCCGTGGGCGAGGGGTGTTGGGGGTGAGGGTAAGAAGTTAAAGGAGATTGACAGGGTGCAGAGATTGCCGACGCTGTCGAACTTCCACATCGCGCTGCTGGTATTAATATCGTTGATGGTTATGGTTGTATATAGATTTGATGCATTGGAGGGGCTGGGCGAGGGGGTATGGAGACGATGAACAGAGTATATAATGTCTATGGATAAAGTAAATAACAAGTTCCACTCCTACTTCTTCGCCTGCTTTGCTGCCATGTACTTGCACCGTTCTCTAACATACACATTCACGATTCTTTCCACCAGCTTTTCAAAAACTACGCTCAGCGACTGTACGTGCGAGACTTGAATGCCATCTCCTATGTAATGAAACCTAAACCGCATTGATTTAAAATCGGCCGTCCATCACAGTTCTGCACCAATCTTTTGGCGCGATGCGATGCGGTGCGATAGGTAGCGGGGGGCGCAGATCTTGTATGTACGCTAACCCTACTACGTAATCATTTTTCGCGAAATTGAAACTACATATTCTATCAGGCTCATGCCCTGGACTGGACTGGAGAGCTCGCGATTCGCATTTTGGTTTCCAATCGATCGAACGACAAGCACAGAACTCGGCGCTGTTCCCAGTGACGAATTACCAAATTTAACCAGCGCATAGTGGAGTGATGATGAGGACAACAACGGGATAAGCATTTGTTACAAAAGGCTTTGTTTTCCAACCAAACGGACAGTTCCTCCCCTTTCCCGATGGGGAATGCAGCGCGTTGGATTTTATGTCTCACATAATCTATCGACCTTACACTCTGTTGCTACGTGAGAATTTCCCCAATCTCGAGTTCGCGCAGGGACCCTTTAGCACCAGTTGCGGGTATTACGGAGAGCTCTCGTGGTTGCAAATTTACACCCTATAAAACATTCCGAAAGATGCCCATTGAAGAGGGTAGTTGCCCGCCCAACATATACGTCTACAGATTGCTAGACTTCACTAACTTCGTTGCAACAGACAGTCATTAATCTATCAGCTACGTGACCTAAGTCATCATAATACAATCAACTAAAGCCTAAAAGCTGCTTTGAAAACGCTCCCTAAAACTGCTTGAAACTGTCAGGCCACCTTCCGACATTTCAACGCTGCTGTCTTGCAGCCTACTGATTCCTTGGCTTCTTCAATGCTCGCTCGGTTGTTTGAGTAAACGAGGTGTTCGGTGTAACTTCTTGCGAGCCCACAGTTGGCTATCATCTTCATCCATAATCTCAAAATGCAATTTGAGATTCTGCCCTATCAAAGCTTGAGCTGACAGTTATAGGTCAGCCAGAGAAGTGCTGGCGCTTGAAACACGATAAGTGACTGGCTTCCTCCGAAGCCTAGGTGAACCTTTGTTTCAGCATGTTCATAAGTTCCTCGTTTCGCCGTATGAGCTGATCAATCTTGGCACTCGATGAGGCGGCTTGCTCCTTGTTCTCTTGCTTCTGCTGGGCGAGTTGCTCAGTAAGCAAGCGGTTTGCTGTCGTTCTTGGTTTTTTAGTTGGTGGCCCCATGGGGTCCTGAGGTGCAGAAGCGCTAGTCGCCATTTCCTGTGAATCTGGTAGTTCTGATTCGTCAAATGTGGACTCGGCGTCTGATTGTTGAGAACTCTGAGGTCCTGATTGTGAGAAAGAAGCTGACTGTGAGAGACTGAAATTTATATCAGGCGGCAAATCATCGATAGCCGAGCAGATCCTTTTGTGATGAATCGGCATCCATTTGTCGTAGACGTTCTTCGTGAACTTGTAAGCCGTCCATTTGTCCTTGCCGTGTAGAGCTGTGAAGCTGAACTCATGAATTGAATGACGATAGAAGGTAGTCTTGTCCTCCTCAATGATAGCGTAGTGACCGTATATCCTCACCGAACTGTGATCGTGCGAGATCGAAAAGGCGAGGATTTCCTGATGAAGCTCTTTTTCGCGCTTCACATATCTGAAGAGTTCGACGACAGCCCTTACGGCAATGGTCATACTGTGAGCGTTCTGCCGATCCGCAACGTCAAGTGCTGCGGAGCCGCACTTCATCTCGCATGTTAGAAACGGAAAGTACATCCGTCACGTGTTCATGAAGTAGAAGGTATAAAAATCTTCGATCTCGTCAATCAAAGGCTTCAACTTTTCGAGTTGTAGATTCGTGAATGCAGATCGCATGAATCTCACAGAGTGATCGAGTTGTGAACGGCTATAAACGACAGGTATAGCGCTGTTTCAGCCTTCGTTGACATTCTTGATCAAACAATCAAGATCTTTGACATCATAGATTCGTAGAACTAGAGGAGACGGAAATATCAGAGGAGAAATGTGTCGTACAATCATAGCCTCATTTCTGCCTCGCACACTGTCGCAAATCTGATCGAACAAATCATCGCGAAATAATGTATCTTGAGGAACTGTTTGTTCTGTAGTAAGTAAGGATCGGCAAAGAGTCTCGCTCGTATCAGTGATCTTTAAAGAAGATAGATTCATGTAGCTGCCTTTGGTCGCAAGTACAGTCTCATAGACTGCAGTCATATACTTAGAACTTTTGACTTTCCGCGACTGTTGATCGCTAGGTGTTGAATCACTTGATGTTGCATTACTCGATTTGAATTGCTTGCGACGAAGAGAATCTGTAGACTTTGCTCTTGCAATTAGGTGAGCCATCTCGATCTCTTCTTGCTTATCGAGATAATTCTGGAGGCAAAGGTATTTATTCAAACTTTCCCTATCCTGACTGTTCAGCTCGAAGTATTTTTTAGATCAGTATCCTTTCTGGATCCAATGAGCGATTGGATCAACTTTGTCCTCGCCAATGGTGGGCAACATCGGTTGTTCGATTGTGTTCTTCGGAAAAGAGTCTGTAAGAGCCACTTGCCGTCGCTTTTGCGAAGGCTCAGCTTCTTGCGATCGCTTCCGTGTTCGAGAAGGAACGGAGAGATTCTGAAGAGGCGGTGAATCTTGTAGAACCTGGGCCAGGTCAGCGGTATCACATGGGAGAAGTGATATGTGAGGAGTATACTTTTCTGCTAGCAGGAATGTTGCTTGTTGAAGGAGGGGAAAATATTTGTATTCCTCGTGTGTGATTGTTTTTGGAACCGGATTGCTTGCGCAGTTGCTGTAATGCTCGTAGACGTGGACTCTGGCGAACAGGTCGTTGTTTCTTGATACCTTGAGGTCGTTTTACTGATGAATGGTCAGCTCAAGCACACTATATATGAACTTTGATGAGTTCACCTTGGTCCTTTAACACTGGTTGTCGCCCGTGATTCTTGATGTTTGACTTTGCTTGACTACGGGCCATGTCGACCCATAGCTGTCGGAGATGGTGTGATGAAGGCGTGAAAGGTCAGCTATATCCCACCTTGTCGGCGGCAGCTTACTGGCACCCACCATGAGTCGTAGCCACTAGTGAATCGCTTCCGCCTAGCCTCTTACAGTAACTTCGGGCCCGCAGCGAATTTAGCAGCTACTTCATGTTCTATTAAACCTACTGTTCGTGTGAAATCCATGCAAGTATCTAGTCTGCTTTAGTACTCCTGGCAGAAGTAAGCATCGAGTAACTTCGTTAAGGGTTAGTCAGTATTTACGGAATAAGGCAACTCTTTCTAAACTCCTCGAAACTCAAACAGACTCTTCTTTTCTGCCAACACTAAAGTACTGCGAAGAGACTGTCGATGTTGAACCACCCTACGCAGGAAACCGGTATCAGTACCCTCCGCACCTCTCGCCAAGGTTTATTGATGCCTCGAGATCCAATCAATCTTTCTCGCCAAGAAAGAACGTCTACCAGCAACTCTTTTCCACCCTTCGAGAATCCGCCACAGCATATTTATGCGTTATTGCAGGACAACAAGCATCAAGTCGATCACTCGAACCAGGAAACTTTCGCAGCCTCCAGCGATTGTTGTCCATCAGCTACACGTTCATGTTATGACTTTGTCGAGACCGTTCATCCGAAGTCGAGATCCTTTGGTTCGTCAAATCACCAATCCGATCCAGCCTGCGATTTGTGTAGCAGCGAGTACCCGGCCTGCCCCACCCCATCCGAAAGAAGTCAATGTTATATATCTCCTGCATGTCTCGACCCTCAGTGCTCGAAGACTATTTGCGACACGTGCTCTGATCACGAAGAGTGTTATGATGACTGTTTAGAAGATTGTTTGTTGGATTGCGGGTTCTGCATCGATTGCGATGGGTTTGATCGCAGAGATCTGAATAACTCAAGCTTTGCTGGCTTTGATACTGAGCTCTTTGGCGACCAAACGACGGAAACGTTTGGGCTTGGCAACTGCTTACCTCGTCTTCCAATGCAGAAAGCCTCTGTTGAATCTAACTGCTTTGACCTCTCTTCGAATGATGCTAGTGTACCAGCACCAACCGGGCGTGTGCCAGCACCAACTGGGCATGTGCCCCCAAGGAATTCACTCTGTTCCGATGATGGCCACGGTGACAGACCTAACCCTGTCCTGATGTCCTCTTTCAGGACTAGGACTGCTGCGGATCGCACAGCATCTATATGTGCCCCTCTCTCTCAGGATTCATTCGGCGGTGGGCAGATGACCGGCAACTCTTTACCTACTTGGCCCCTGCTCAAAGACGTCTCCCACAGAAAGTCTACAGATACGGCCCAGGACAATGGCGGGCCAATGGTGTCTACTGGCAATGCCCGACCCCCCGGTTTCGACGCAGACGTGGAAAATCCTGCTGACAAGAAGTCCATCGCTCCTTCCGCACGTTGCCAATGGGTGGACGGGAACGGTCAACCCTGCGGGCATGTCGTCCCGCTGGGCGATAAATTGCACGAGCACCTACAAACCGCGCACGGTGTTAAGAGTGAGGTCTTCTGCCGCTGGCTCGGATGCCGTGTGGGCATCTTCGGGGCTAGCCCGCACCATTACGCCAGCAATGTTCAACGCCACACCTGGGGTCACAGCGGGTACCGCCCATTTAAGTGTCCAACTTGCCTCAAAAGTTTCGCTGCCGCCAAAGTCCTCGAGGAACATTTCACGAATTTCCACCTACGGAGAAAAGCGTTCGATTGCAGTATCTGCGCCCACCAGTGTACCAGTGCCGCGAATCTGAAAAGGCATAAAGATGAGAAACATGGAGCCGAGCGGTTCCAATGTGAATTCTGCAATCGGAATGGTAGAGTGAAACTATTCCCCCGTGGTTCCAATCTAGCGCGCCACTTCAGGAAATGCAAGTACGTGCTTGCCTCGTTTCCGGACGACAACGGTGCGGCCATGGGGAAGATGGATGACGAGTGGTTTCCGCCAGGCTACAGGGGCGGCAATCATGGGATGGACAGAGCCAAGATTACACCACCAAAGTACTTGCCTGCCCCTAGTGGCACGTGATTCGGATAAAATTGGAGCACTCCATGATTCCGCTGACATTATCTTCCACCAAGGATGCTCCAATACTCAAGTGCCCCATGTCATTAACGTATATGGCGGCTGTTTGCCAGACTGCTGACGGGAGAAGAGATAAACTTTACATCTGCATACTGATTGGAGGATGGAAGAGGGCAAGCAAAGTCTTGGGAAAGCGATAGCGACAGAACGACAAGCCCAAAGCCCAAAGTCGAAGTACTATTCAAGTAGGCAGTCGTTAACCACAAGTGGGAGCTTGATAGACACGCATAATCATAGGGTCAAGTGACATTCGTTTTGCTCGAGTTGTTTCCAGCAGTATATTGTGAGGCTGCAGCATCAAATAATAAATTCAAGTCATATATGCCATTCGCCTCTCAAGCCCATTATATTAAAAACCACGGATCAAATCGTTGACCTATTCTGAAAGAGTGACTAGCGTATCGTTCTATTACCCCTTCCGCCTTCATAGCTATTCGAAGATACCCCATGACCGTTATCTTTGCCTATAATCTATATACGCCATTGATTTGTGCATTCGAAGCCGAATCACGGACAGACAAAGTCTCCTTTTAGTGCTGCACGGTGCATTAGTTTTGCTTCCGTTGGGAAACCATGGTTGCAAGCATGCGGAGGAATTGACGTACGCCACAGGTACTGCATCCACAGCCATCGCAGTCACCGGGGTGAGAGCAGCAAGAGCAAGGACCCATCTTGTTAGAAGAGGTATTGGAAACGTGTTATAGGCGTTGGCCTCGTTGTGAACTTTGATGGTTCTTTGGTTCGATGGTGACGAGGTGAGTATTCTTGGGTTCTTTGAATTCACCTGCTGAGGGGGGGGGATTGGTATATATATGGGACGGACCTCGCACACCCCACACCGTCTGCTCAATCACGAGTTCGCCAAGTGCCACCGTAACAGGAAGTATTTCACCGGAATGAAGTTGAGAAGGATGTCGGCGAAGGCCCAGACCTGCCGCCGTCGGCAAAGCATAAACCAATCACTGCGTCGCGCGCTATCGCCCCGATAAAGATGCGGGGTCGATCTCGCCCGATATCGAAAACGATTGATGAGTCCCCAGCGTCGGGGACCAAACTGTCCAAACTGTTGCGTTGCCAGTGATTACGGGACGAAGTCCGGGCCGATCTTGGCACTTAGGTATTCAAGCCCGAAATAGCCTCGAACTTCCTGCATCCCATGATGGATGAACCCACTAGGGCCAGCATGGAAACTCGACTTGAGCCTCTCAAACAGACGGAAACCCTTCACCGCCATCGAGAAGCCCACAGGTCTTCTGCCTGTTTATTTAGCCGATGTCAAACATCAGAAGGACCAGACTCGGCTGGTTGATGTGTCCGTCCACCTGTCGTACCGTAACCCCAAATCTTACAAATATTGTCTCCACCGCAGATGCATCGGGACGAAGAGAACTGGCAAGACGCTCACAGCCTCTCCAAGTCCGGCATACTCGGGGTAAAACGGATCGTTATGAAGGCTCTCGCAGCAAGCAGAATGGCAAAAACGTTATAAAATGCGGCCCAGGCAAAGTTGAAGACCATTTGGCCATGGCAGTGACGGGACAGGTCTATGAGCACGAGGATGCCGGATGGGGAAGGCCGGATGAGCACTGCATTCCCTGCATTTCGCATCAAGCGCGTACCATTGTTTATACGCAGGCCAACATTGGCCTGAGCAAGAGCGGCCTCATCATTGATCCCATGAAGATAACGGTATTGTTGCCGCTTTGCATCAGCTCTTCGACGTGCTCCTGCTTCTCCAGTGGCGTACATCTAGTTTCGACATCTTCGTGGGGAATCCCAAGTTCTGTGGCGACCTTTTCGACCGCACCAGTCCCATTGCCGCTCAAGATTGACACGGCGATACCACATGCCTGACTAGAATGTGACAAACCTGAAGCCTTGTCACCTAACGCACGGTCACATGACCACTATAAGGCTGAGCACCCGCGTATGCAAAAGCCGCGCAGCTTCTTTCTTTTCTTCTTTTTCTGGATCTTAGAAACTTCGATTAGAATGCAATAGGCTTCATGATACATCTTGTGTCGAATGATCCCAGCTCGTCTCAGGGATTGTGGATCTCTGAATCTCTTACCAAAAAGGTTATCACTAAACATACACCCCTTTTTACTACACATACACCCCTTTTTACTACATATACACCCCCCCCAGATAGGTTTAGCGGTCACTCAACTAGGTCTAGCAGCTCAAAAACAGACACCATACAGATACTTGATTTCATATGAACGGCTCATCAAAAATGAAGTATCTTTGGGGTCGATATGTTCTTCGAAGCTGATTTAAACTACATATCAAATTTGAAACACCCCATAGAAGCCTCCACCGTTTGAAGCTTCCTGCTGATGTTCGGATAGAGGTTCAGCCGAAGCTTCACCGGCACCTCCTTCACCCCCTCCACCTCCTCGACCTAGCCCTCTACCTCTACCTCTACTTCTACCCCTACCCCTACCCCTACCCCTACCCCTCGCTGGTGTTTGCCCTAGCTCTTGCTCAGCCCGTTGCTGCAGATGCGCTTCAACGCGTTCAAATTGGCTTGGCTCGCGTTGAGTAGAGTCCTCTAGTTGTTGTTCACGACGTGTACGAGCTACAGCTGCAGTTGAACCAGCTGGTCTACCCCGAGCTCTTGCAGTAGATGGGTTTTGCACTAGTAGTAGTGAATCGATGAGTTTCGAAGCTACCTTCGATTCGTTGTTTGCAGTCACTATTCTAGCTGATTTGGTGAAACGTCAGTGAGAATGCACGTCCTTCAGCTTCAAAATGTAGGGTGCCTCGCTATAAATTCGAGCTTGAATTCGATGAGCGCACGAAAGTTTCATAGAAGTAGTAAAGCTGTTAGTGCAGGAAGATAAAGCAGTAGAAGTCGAAGTCAGTAGCCTTCACTGAGATAATATCTTTCGTAGAGCGAAGAAAGTAACCTGAACATGTAAATCGCGGAATATTGACAGTCGAAGATCATGAGCCAGACGCATTTTGGCCTCGTCAAAGGCTATAAGATAGTCGTTTCGTTGATTCAATAACATCAGCTCGATGCAGTCAACAATCTTCTTCAGATCGTCAGTACTGAATTTCAGATTTCGCTTCAGCATCGAATGATCTTCTTCGCTACGCGAGATAGCGTGATTATCAAAGATTAGAACTCTATTCGTATAGCATTTGACGAATTTTCGCTTGTAGAAACTAATTCAGATCTTGTGTAGATATTGAATCACATTCGAATGACTTTCGTAGATCTTTTGTAGTGAGTTTCAGACTGTTTCGTAGATAGCTTCGATAGAGACATACATGACTCAATGTCAAGTCTGAATTTGATGTTAATAAAGCTTTGTAAAGCAAGAACTATGTGATCATATCTGCTGAAAGTTGTTTCAGTTCTTCTTCATAGTGAATTGATCTTTGCAGTTAGCTAAGACGTTTTTATCGATGTGTCAGATGCATAGTATATGTCTAGTAGTTGAAAATACTCGATGCGAGACTAAAATTAGTTCGAAATCTCTGTTGATTACATTGACTTCAGAATCATCTAGATTGAGCTTTCGATAGACAGCTTTTAGCTGTTTCTGTCACGATCCTAGCCTTGCCAGGCTCAGCCTTCTAGCCTTACCAGGCCTATCCTCGCTCCGTCACCTTGACTAGTCCCTATTGGGCCTAGCGTCGGCTGAGGAACACAC
>JAABVA010000389.1_pt1 | contig 56918 bp, 51 predicted proteins | sample 5560331 | NCBI WGS metagenome assembly JAABVA01 (sample SAMN12812661, study PRJNA571458) | rock metagenome | isolation source: Antarctica rocks | place: Antarctica: Victoria Land, Mt New Zealand sud | collected 2016-01-07
CGGTCAGTTCCTAAATCAGTTGAATCAGGTACTACGTCGCAGGAAGGCATTATCGAGGTGGGTCAGAACAATAGGGGGCTTTGTTGACATTGTTTCTATTTACAAAAAATAAACTTTTTGACGGAACCTTACCGAATCTGGTTAGGGTTTACCTTAAAAATTAACCGAATCCTAACAGCGGTTAAAGGGATAAGATGTAATAAGAGATCGTCGAGGATGACGAGCACAGTGGACACAGAGGGCAGAGGGCTCAGTCCATCAGATATATAGAGGGTATTAGAAGTATTACAGCTATTGTCAGGACCTGGGTTAGGACCCCGATAGTCCTACTGATCCAATCACCCAACTAGCCAAATGGCCCGGTGCGTTGCAACCCGCGTGCTATCCACTTGACCATCTGGATAAAAAGACGAGAATTACGACAACACATGGTTGCAATACTCCTAATACCTCCTTTGAGCCCTCTGCCCTCTGTGCCCACTGTGTTAGTCATGATCAGCCCTATCATAGAGCTGGTCCTGACAATACGATCATTATAAAACCTGCTACCCGCCACAATGCACTCGGCCGTCTCTCTCTTGAGATAGAATTTGTTCTCATTTCTTCGGGGAAAAAAAGGGGGGGAAAGTCTGAAACCATCATGAAAAGGCCGGGATTCGAAGCCAGGAATTTTTCGAAATGAGAAGTCAGCTTGGTTAAAACTTCAAGGTAAAGCTTTACACGCTTTGAGTCTGCGAAGATGGTCAATGAGAACGTCGTTGATCGTTATGGCTGCCCTACCAGGATTAACGAGGCTAAGCCTATATTCTATAGGCACCCCACCAAAATATTTGTTTACTGCAATGTTTACATCCACCTCAGCTTCCTACATCCACCCCCCACCTACCCAGCTCACCCACCCCCACCCTATGGGTGCACTTCTGAACAGTTTAAAGACTCTACATGCATAGGAAGGGGGGGAGCGGAGGGGGCATACACAGGGAGGAGAGGGGAATTTTGTTGACTTTTGTAGCAATTGGGGATTATTGCGGAGAAACCCCTATTTTCCTCTACCCCGCACTAGAAAATCTTAATACTAAGGTAATCTCCAGGTCCCCCCATTGGCCTGGTTAGTCATCTCCCGTGGCTCCCTAGTACCCTAACAGGTAAGGTAGCCGTATACCTAGAATAGCAGCCATAACTACGGTATATGTATTATATACACGGGAGAGCATAACAGGGCAGTGCAGGGGCGCAGCGAACGGCAGCCTGAAATGGCTTCATCGATATCGGCTTAGGCTGCCCTCACTATTGCTCGATACATTTAGCTTCGCCTGCTGCCTATCTACCTAGATATCATCACTTCTGTACCTTCGATGACGAATAAACTCATCCGTCGCTGTCAAGACATTAACATAGTAACCACGAAAGCTTCTATGTAATATCTTTTTGTATCTTTTTCTACGCCTAAGATTCATTCATAAGCAAAGCTATTAAGTTTATACTATTACTTAAGGTATACTTTCAAAAGAAAAACACATAATCGTCTTTTAATACGAAGATTCAATAAGTAAATTACATGGTAAATGTTTTTACTTTTATAATATGGCTTAAATTCTAGTATATCATACTTTTAATTACATAATATTCGTCTCGATGAAATGCTCGTTCTTTTCGACTTCAGGTTTAATGTCGATCTCTTTGAGTTTGGTCGTTCTGTTTGGGGCAAGGCGCTCTTCATCGACCGACTCGCCGCTTTCTCTTCGACGACCAAGCTATAAGTATCCGGCCCCCTCGCTGTTTTTCCATCTTTTCTCCATTCTTTCTTTCCAACACTCGATCTCGCCCTTGCAATGCCGCTTTCTCTACCCTTCTCATTCGCCAGCCGTTCTAACCGACTGATCCGCTCCTGTGTGAGACATTTCTATTTGCCCCCTCTTTTTGCATAGTCTGTCTCACGACTGCACGCCTTTCCCCCAACTCCTGCTTCACACTCGGGCTAATGACATTGTCGTGCCTTCTCATTCGCTGCCCTCGTCTCTCTCGCGACCGATGTAGACGCATGATCCCGTTTGGCAGGGAGCTGAATCTTCCTCGATCGACTCTACCTGTTCGGGGACGTCCCATCCCTGCCTCTCTTCGCCGCCCTCATTTCATCTCGACTCAGCTGACCTCTGAGCTTGTCGTGACATTGGTTCGAAGTGTTCGCCTTTAGTGAGGATCGGCAGAGTCGAATTCGTCGCATCGAAGATTGCTGCAACACGATTCAATGAGGGAAATGCCTCACTGCGACTGGCAGCAGTCTTCCCAAATCTGCCTGGCTGCGTCGATACAATCTCACATTCGCAGTGATATGATGACGCGATCTCAGAGGAACTGAGCGTGAAGGTGAAGGCGCTCTCGAGTTTCACAAAGGGAAACGAATCAATGAAGAAAATGCCTCAACATGGTCGCAGCGATCTTTTCTCGATTGATGACGTTGCTGTCTAGATTACGTCGAAATGATCTGTGTTCATGCGTCATGCGAGAATAAGAGCCTGCATATCTGCATCTCATGAATTCGTCTGAGTTTCAAGACTTTATCTTTCTCATTACGCCACGACTGTGAATTGACTGATTTTCGACTTCTTTCATTTCTCAAGACTGTTGATCTTTTGATATGACTTTTTCGATAATCTTTTTGTCTTTTTAATGCATCTTGTCATTTGATCGCTTCTTGATTTCTCAGCGATGATTGAAAATAAAAGAGACTTAGAAAACTTTGACTTTGATATGAGTCAAATTCTTGTATAGCTTGCAGCAATTAAAGTAGAATCATGTTAAAGACATGAAGAGAAAAAGCTGAATCATTCAAGTATCTTGATGCACAATCAGAAACGAAGATCATCAAGACTCGAATGAGTGATCTGAGCTTGCAGATTTCAAAGAAGAGATGATTGAATCATATCAGTCTATGTCTTCTGAAGACAAAGCTGAAAATGAACGAAGCTGCCTTGTCAGTTATGAGTAGCATTGAGACGAAACTTTCATGCAGTGTAACATTGATGTTGAGTGTCTTGTGATTGATCATCATCTCAGTCATTGATAATTGCTCAACTGATGAAATAAAGAAATGTTGAGCAAGATTAAAAGAGACTTTTGAATGAAGTTTGAAGTTTCTCATTTACTTAAATCGTCTTTCTTCTCATTTTCTTTCAAACAATCAGTTATTTTGATTCTTGTGAATATTGAGTGATAAATGACATCGAATTCTGACAATTATCATCTTCTCAAAGAGAAACATTCGTCTTCAAAGATTGACACATTCAAGAAACAAATATTTGAGCTTTGTTTGTTAACGATAATACTATTTTTGCAAGACTCAATTACTGAAATGAAACTTTGCAAGCTTTCAACATCATGCAAGTCATAAATATGATGACTAAAGCTGTTGTCAAGTTAAAGTTGAGTTGAGTTGAGAAAAGTTAACTCAATTTAATTCTGAGTTTAAATTAAGATTAAATTGACTCTCTTTAACTTGAGTTCAATTTAAAATTAAGTTGAATTGCTTGAACTCGATTTCTAAAAATAGTATACTTACTCATATGCACAGAGTTTTCATGCAAACTGAATTCAAACCTGATTTCTAAAAATAGAATAATTACTTGTATGCATGAAATTTTCACGCAAACTGAGTTTCTGCGCACTTTAATCTAGAAAGATTAGCAACAAATAGTATCAAATTTGATGTGCTAAAATGACATCAATATAGATAGTTTTAGTTAGCGTGCGCGAAAATTTCGTTTACGCTGAAATCTTATGCATACAAGTAATTAATCAATTGACTTTACATTTAAGAAAAAAAAAACTAAAGTTCTTGACAAAAGCGATAAGAATTAACTTGAACTATACGTGAAAGCAATAGTATCACTAACAGTGTGACAGTGCAAAAATTGTATTTACTATTTATTTATTTTGCAACAACGTTGCATTCTGATTGCATAGTAACATGACTATCTACTTGATCATGTAATTTAAACAAGCTTCAAATGTAAACTTTTCACTCATAAGATGAAAAATCAATCTTATATTCTTTGCTTGAATGATTACACGCTTTGCATAAATTGCGCAAAGATTGATGTCTGTTAAGTAATCAGTATTTGAATTGCAAAATCAATTACAAAATCAATTGCAAAATTGATCATGAAACTAATCTTCATATATTGCAACAAGTCATGCTTTCATCATCTTCTGTAATGTCTCTATAGCTTTTAATTGAAAGCAAAGATCAACTTTAATCAATTTATGATACACTTTGTGAATCACATGCTGAAACAACAGCTTTGAAAGAAGTAAGTTGATTGTTCTTTGATATCAATGAATTTCACGAAGTATCACAGTTTCTTTGCAATATTTTCGCATTTTCTTGAGCTTGATAAGATCACTTTTTATGATGACATTAATAACATGAGCTGATTCAATGAGTTGAACATTCTAACATATGATCAGCGTCTTTGAAATTACTTTTGCAATTATTTTTGCAATTTAGTAAGACTTAAAACTTACTCTGATGAGCTTCATCTTTTTATCATCAGTTCTCGACTTCATTATTAACTGTTTTTAAGACATCTTTTCAACAAATTGCTTGTTGTGAGGTTTTTTACTGAGTGATGATGAGAATGATGATGATAAGAATGATGATGATGAGCTTAACAATGATGATTCTGAGCTGCTTGATAATCACGATTTATTGTTTGACTCATGATTGAGATTTGATCTTGTAAACTTGAATTTAAAATTTGCTGCAATATTATTTCTATTTTGCAATCAGTTTTGTGATCAATTCAAGAGTAATAAGAAATGAAATATATACATAAATTTGTGCAAGTTGAAGAATTCATTTGAATTCAAAATCAATTTCAAAATCTCGTCAGTTGCAGAATCAAAGATGCTGAGTAATGTTTTATTGTTGATGTTAAGTTCATTATTTCTGTATTGTAATCAGTTTTGTGATCTTCTATAAATTCATGAGACTGATACATAACTTACTGAGCTGTTGCAATCATGATTGCAGTATGTTATTGTTGTTTAAAGGTAAAAGAAGAAAAAAGTTGATGATTATACAACTTAATTAATGTTGAAATGATGATGATCTAAATCTTAAAATCTTAAATTAAGATATTGAAGTTTAAATTTCATATCTCATCATTGTGATTAATCTTCACTATTTCACCTCATTATCTAGATTGCTACATTATTACTTTTACAAGTTAACTACTGTTTTGCATTCACAATGATGTTTACTCATAAACGCAAGACTATTGAAGATTATTTTGATAATACACATTCAAAAAAGACTAGAACTTATGTGTAAAATATGACAGACAATGAGAAGAAAATTGAAGATGCAAAAAACAAAGATAGAAATATTCATTTCTACTGAATCAAGCAATTCAAAAAATCGAATGTCTATCTACAAGCATTAAATAATAATCATGAGTTCTTGTTGACTGCGCATGTGAATAGCAAATGAAATCAACGATATTTTTTGCAATCTTTTTTGCAATCAAATATTAATAAATTCATAGAATTACAAAAGAAAATACAGTGAATCATGTAAGAACATGTCTTAATGTCACAAATCTCAATCAAGATTCTTCAATACTAAACGCTCATTTCAATATGAATGTGAAGAATTCTCAATAAGAGAAGCTTTCTGACATCAATGACGTTCAAATGAAAGAATAATATCAGATGAATGACTTACTTCTGAGTGAAAAGCTCAAGATGATGATGAACGAGAAGATGATGAATGACTCAAATGTCATTAGAGAAGCATTAACAGTGAAGATTCTTCAACAGTTTCAGAATTTCTGAAAAGACGTAGTGTGTCATCTTATTGTGTAAGTTTTTGACAGTTTTTTTTGTAATTTTGTTTACAACATGATTATTATTTCTTTTACTATTTGAATTTTGCTCTTGATTTTGCTCTTGATTTTGTTCTTGATGTTGCAATCAATTTTGCAATCAATTTTGCAATCAATTTTGCAATCAATTTTGCAATTAATTTCACGACTTATATTTCAATATTTATATTAATATTGTGATATATAGAAAAGCAGAGAGCGATCAGTATCATCAAGCCTTCTTTAGAAATTATCATATCTCTCAAGATCACAAATTGACATCAAAGCGCTTTCAAGAATCATTCATCATGTTTGAGAAAACTCTATGATGTGTAGTATGATCGAGAAGAAAAACGATTAAAAACAAGTCATGCAAGTAAATTATGCTATCAGATCAGACTGAGAATTGATCAACAAATTTTGATTACAACAAGTATGAATGAACATCAAATATTTCACACAAATTGACATATGAAATCTGAAAAGTAATATTCAAAATTAAGAAGTCAAGTAATTTTTTTAATTCTCTTAATATTCATATCTTAGAAATTGAGTGTTTCTAAATCAATGATCTAGCTAGTTTCGCAGTCACAAGCTGATAAATAGAATCATTTATTGCATGCAGCATCACATCATACTCTCATGTAACAATTAAATAGCAGAAGTGAACAGAAGAACTAAACTAGACTGATCATCAAGTTGAGTTTTCATACCTACTTTCTGACTCGCTTGAGTACTTAATATCAATGTCATGACTCAACTTAAATACTCAATATCAATCTCATGACTCGACTCGATATTGATCTCAAGTTGAATCAGAATTCAAATTCTCGATTTAATTCATCAAGCAATCAAAAATTCAGAGTTCAACTACTGATAAAAGTTTTCTGAGCAGAATTCATGATACTATTGAATGACATCTTCAGAGTTCATAACTCATGAGAATACTGACTACTACTAATAGGGATTTTTCAAGCAGAATTCACGATACTATTGATAATGCAACAGAATAATGCAATTGATTAAAGCTTATACTTGCAATTACTAGACTTGAAAAATCTTTATCAATAGTAGTCAGTATTTTCATGAATCATGATCAATACTCGTGAGAAAATCTCTATTAATAGTAATCAGTATCTTCATGAGTCATGATCAATACTGATGGGGAAATCTCTATTAATAGTAGTCATTATTCTCATGAATCATGATCAATACTCATAAGAAAATCTCTATTAGTAGTAGCTAGTATTCTCATGAGTCATGAAGATACAATCAAATCATTGCATTACTCTGTTGCATTATCATTCAACAATTTAGTAGTAGTAAATCATATCTTGACGAGTTGAGTTGAAAATTTGAGTCAATACTTGATATCAATATCGTGACTCAACTCAAATACTTGATATCAAAATTCTGACTCAACTTAAATACTTGATTTCAAAATTCTGACTTGAATAAGTCTTGATGAGTTAAAAACTTGACTCGATCTCAATGACTCAACTTGACGTGATCAATCTAAACTAAACATTGTTTTTGCATAATTTTGTGCAACGATTATTTCATACTTCAATTCATTTCTGTATAATTATTTTCTTGTATTTGTAATAAGCTTTTTAGTCAATCATGATGTTTGAAATCTATTAAAATGTGCTAGTTTTTAGAATAATTAACAGTTAATTTAAAAGATAAGAATCAATTAATTACAAGTCAATAGTGATGTACAATTTGCATTGATTTTCAAACTTTAAGCTTAACAACACTTGAAAAATCAAACTTGTTTTCAATTCTTTTTGCAACTTTCTTTGCAACTCTTTTTGCAATCTCTTTTTTGTTTAACTTGCTTATCATGTGATTCTTTTGAATGAGAACATTGAAATTGCAAGCAAGTATGAACAGTTTATTCAGTTCTATAAATATATCTTCAAAGAATCTTAACGACAGCGAGCATGATAGTGCTTAATCTTCTTCTTTTAACATTACTTCTATCATGCTTTTTAAACTGCAGTCATTACACGATGAACAATATATGCTATACAATCATGAGCAAGAATATCAACATATATTTCAGAATTGATGAAAGCAAACTCAATATGCAATGCAAATAGAATGAAAAGTATCAGACTATCATCATTCAAAGTGAATCTCACAATCATGAACAGATGAGATATGAAATAACTTCTATCAAACAGCTTTAGTTGAAAGTGAAAGATTTAAACTCATTTGTCATTTATGTTTGCATGTTTATGAGCATTCTAACAATAAAAGCATTAATAACAGCATCATGAAACATCTGAATAGCAAAGATTGTAATAAATGCACAAACTTAGCAACTAAGATCATGAAAGTTCAAGACATTCATAACTTTGTTAAAGTTAAAACTTTAATAAATTACTTCTTAGTTGCACATTGCAAAAAAGATTGCAAAAGAGATTGTAAAAGAGATTGTAAAAGAGATTGCAAAAGATTAACAAATTATAGCATCGCACTTTTCATCAAGAATATACTTCAGAAGTCTTTGCATTACAACTTCAAAAAACTTTCATCACTTTGAATATTTTTCATGACACTATTGATAATCTTCAATTTCAACGAGCATTTAAAATGACATGATTGAGCATTACTCTGTCACACAGAATCAAACTTATGATCTTTTTCAAGAATTAAGCGACTGTTGTTCAAGTCAACATACTCAAGAATTTATCAACGAATTCTAAAATCTTCATTAATTTAGATGAATGAATTAGTTCTAATAGATTATCTTTTCTAATTATCATGAAATTTTACAACATTGAGTTTTGAGAATATTAAAAAGTCTTGTTGAACTTTGAACAAATTGAAAACAAGCATATCAATAGCAATTTAAGCAGTATTACTGAATGAATATTGCAAGAACTTGATATTCAAGATCGAGTTATGACTGTAATCACAGACAACGTCAGCAATAATGATATCATGATGATGACATTAAATGAGACTTTACAAACGTTTTTAACTACTTCACATTTATCATGTTTAACACATGTAATTCAGTTAGCTGTTAAACAGTCACTAAAATTGCTGATGTTAAGTTCAAAGAATGAGAATGAGAAGAAATATTGAATACTCAAGATTAGTCTTTAAAGCATGTCTGTACAAGAGAATTTATCTCATACATTGTTCAAGATAATCAATAATTTTTATTTATCATGTTACTTTGCTTTGCAATTATTTTTACAATTAATTTTGCAATTAATTTTGCAATCATGATCAGAAATACAGAGTAAATGTGAGATGATGAGATCTTTTTACATGAAACTGCGTAGTAGAAGATAATAAGATAGCATTCTATTGATGATAGAACTAATTGCTAAGAAATGAAAGTGAAAGCTTGCAGAGTTTTCATCTTCTGTCAAGTCATTATCTTTATTCACTCGTTAGTTTCTTCAATCTAATCTCGCAAGCTAGTCTCGCAGATATGCATCATTCATAGTTGATGAGATGCATTTTTACAACTGCATTCTTTCTTAAAAACTTGATCTCTGAATTTTCATAGCATTGTATTATCTTCTTGCAGCTGACAGCGTAGCAATGACTTCTTTAGCGCTTTAGCATCTGTGTAAAAGTATCATAAGTTGATCATGTTAATGAGCATAAACAAAGCTAGTGCAAGATTGTTGATGTCAATTGTTCTTGAATCTTTATAGCATCATTATGTCTTTTGATAATTGATAGCGTAGCAACGACATCTTCAGCATTCTAACATCTGTGTAAAAGTTTTGTGAATCAATCATGTTAACAAGCATAAACAAAGCTAGTGTGAGATTGTTGATATCAATTCTTCAGCTTTGCTTTTTTTCTTTCTTTCTTTTCTTCTTGTCTCGTTTCAGAATATTCTTTCATGAGTACTGCTCTTTTGAACTGACAAAGCATGAAATCTGCTATGTGTATTTTGCATAGCTTGCAGCTCATGATATAAGCTTTTTTTGTGACAGCGTTGTTGCAATGCAAGTGCAAATCATGAGTTAACATGAGTGACATAGCAGTATCAACTTCATCATCATTATCATGATAAGTAGCAGTTCTGCGCTCACTGAAATCATGTTAACATGCTCGCAAAGTCTATCTTCTTCATTGAGATGTTTGTTCTTCTTCACTTTTCTGACGTGATCATCACTTTTACTGTCTCTACTCTTTTTGCATCTTCTGCGTTGATGACTGAACTCATGATTTCTGATAGATTTATTTATCTTTGCATGTTTCAAATAATGTTGATGCATGATAAATTGTACTGATCAGATGATTTGATGCTGTTGCTGCATTCATCGCTGAGCGCAGTGATAATTCACACATGCTGTGTTCTCATCAAGCATGCTCGCAACTGCAAGCATTGCTTTGAAGAGAAGCATGATTACGTGATGAACTCAGTTTCACGTCATCTTCAGATTTCAATGCATCATGTCATGCAAGTAATGAATCATTGTCTCGATATTAACACTTAAGCTTTTCTCACTCTTCATCTTCAACAATGAGAGAGTGAATAGCTTTTCTTTCAATCATGTGAGATTGTATTTAATAGTTAAGTAGAAATTCTCATCTTTTTTATCACTTTTCATCATCATCACGTCACTTCATCTTCATCTCGTAAGTATTATCTGAAGTAAGTAATGTGTGACGAGATTCACTGACAAATAAATAGCTTCTTTCTTCACTTCAATGTTCTTGCTTGCAACTCTTAATCATTATCTTTCTTCATTCTTTCATGATGTTGCTCATCTTTTTTTTTAAAAGAAGATGTATGTTGATGCATGAATGTTGTAAAATTTTGTTTCTTTTCTTTTTATAATTTTAGAACAAACTTTTAAACTTACATCTTTGCACTTTTGATACATTCTCAAACGTGACTTTTGCATGATCTGTCTCTCTTTTTTCTCTTTGACTTCTTTGCAATCAACTGATGTACTTGCCTTTCTGTCTCATAATTCTCAATAATCTTCTTTGCATTGCTAAGATTTTTCATTGATTTTCAGAAGTTTTCATAGAAAGACAAATCAGCTCATTGAACTAAATATTTAATCTTTTCTTTCTTGATTCGCTGATCGATTATCTTCTTTATCTTTCATTTCTCTTTCTCTTCTATGAGAATGATTTGCGACTTTAAATTCTCATCACGCGAGTGTCAGAATTTCAATAAAGAAACATGAAAGATTGAGTGAATTGCATCATATCTTTCAAATAGTTCAAGCTTATACATTTGCATGTTGATCTTCTTCAATATTCTGAATGATTTCAGTTGTTTATGATCAATCTTCTTCTTTGAACGAAATGTATGAATGTTTATACTTCATAAAAGCACTTTGTCTTTTATTTGAAAGCTCACAGCTTTATGATGAGCATTATAATACTTTGCTTGCTGCTCTGCTACTCACTTTCATAGTTTCATTAAATGTTCTCTGATACTTCGTAATTATTCTGCTCACTTCATAGTCAAGAATGTCTTTTTCTTTAAAACTCTGTTCTCAGATGTCTCTGCAAAGCTCGCAGTGTATTTCTTTAAAAGCTCATGTGAAGTTTTTTTAATACTAACATGTACATTGTTATTATATGCAAACGTCATTATTGACAAAAGCTCTGATCAATTATTCATCTTATAATTGAAATACACTTGCAGATAATGCTCAAGCATCTGATTCTGTCTTTCTGTTTGATCATCGATTTGCGAATGAAACGCAGTGCTTAGCTTTCACTTCGCTTCAAAATGTCAACATAAAGTGATTCAGAAATGATTGATAAACAGTGAGTCTCAATTCAATATAATGCTTTGCATCATTTCATGCTGAAATACAAATTCTTATCATAGCAGATTTGCAAGTCTCTTGACATTCAAATCTTTGATCATCGAAATATAAATTACATGCTTGATTAACTTATTTATTATTATCAATATAACATCGCTTGTTTTTTCAATGTATGAATTCTTCACAGAAGACATGTTTATTATAAAATTCATGATCATTGTGTAAAATGAATTCACGCTCTCTGAAGATATAAACATCAGCTTTTCATAAAGTTTATAATGATGCACTTGCATTCACTGACAATTTGAACAGATGTGAACATATTTCATCATCTTTTTGAGCATTTTCAATCAGTAATATTTTCTTCTTATTGCAGTCTTGATATAAGCGCATGCGAAATAATCTGCTTCAAGATCATCATGATTCATATGCAGAATCTCATTTCTTGTAGCAGAGTCATTGAATACATAGACTGCAAGATCATGACGTAGCAGTTCATCATTTCTCATACTTCATTTCAAAAGCTCATTCTTTCTAGATGCAAATTATTGATGTCACTTCTCATTCACAATAAAAACGTTTCTTTGTTGTAACTTCAGCAATCACGCAGTTATTGATTCATTCATCTTCAAATAAAATCTCTTCAACTTCATAATTTGATGAATCAGAAGATGAAATGACGCAGTGTTTAAAATTCTGCAAGATTTAGTGAGTATTTTCTCATTTGAACACATGACTCAAGTATCTGCAATGACTATGTCATTCAGTTGCATCATCAATGCTGTGAGTTTGATTGCTGTCGAAACTTCTTCATTCTTTAGCAGCTCAGATTAACATTTCTGATTGCGAAGTTTGTTTTGCAAAGTAGATAGAAAATAATCATTATTCTTCTTGCTATCATTCAATTTCATGATGTTGAGTCTTCTTGATAATGCATTTGCAGAGTTTAATTTGTCTCTGCGATATTTTATATGAAAGTCAAACGCAGCTAATTTCTCAGCTCAACACATTTGTCATACATTGAGCTTCTTCATCATTATAAAGTAACGAAGATTATTGTGATCTGTTATCACACATATAAATCACTTGCTACTCTGAAGATAGTGTTGTCAGTTCTTAAAATTAAGAACTATAATATACAGCTTTTTATCATGTGTGTCTCATCGTACTTCAGCTTCTTTGAACTTATAACTATAGTATGCAATGAGATGTCATTGATCAGTCTTGCTCTTCTGACTAAGCACGTCTTCGACTTCGTGATTTAATGCATTGATCTTCATGCAAAGATCTGCATTTCAATCATAGTGTTTCAAAATTAGACTGATTGCGTCGAGTCAAGTCATCAAGATTGAGTCAAGTTCTCGACTCATCAAGACTTGATTCAAGTCAGAATTCTTGACTTGAGTATTCAAGTTGAGTTAGAAGTAAATCTGTTGTCAAGTTAGAATTGAGTTGAATTGAGAAAGATCAACTCAACTCAAGTCTGAGTTCAAGCTGAGATTGAATTGATCTTTCTTAACTCGAGCTCAATTCAGAATTAAGTTAAGTTGACTTAAACTCAATTCTTGATACTAAATATAGTATATTATGTACTAAAAATAGTATACTTTTTCCAAATTTTTTTGCAATCAATTTTGCAATCAATTTGATAGAGAATTTGATAAAGAATATGGTAGAAAACATGGTGAGAAATATAGTGAGAAACATGATAGAGAACATAATAGAGAGTTTGGTAGAAAGTTTGATCACTTTGATAGAGAATTTGATAGGGAATTTGGTAGAAAGTAGGTTTGCAATCGAGTTTAAGTCAATTCGTCGAGTTGATCAAGTTGAGTCGAGAGTCTGACTCAACTCAATTGGGTTGAGTTGATCTCTTTCCCAATTCAACTCTGAAACTCAACTTGAATTGAGTTGAGCAACTTAAACTCGATGACAGATCTAGTTAGAAGATTTGACTTGAGTAATTGAGTCAAGTTAGAGAGTTGAAATCGAGTATTGATTCGAAATTCTCGACTTGACTCGTTAAGACATGAAGATAAATAGATAGATATTTTATTATGACTCTCTATTATGACTTTCTATCATGACTTTCTATCAAATAGTCTTCATGTTTCTTCTTCATGACTTTTCTCTATGACTTTTCTTCATGACTTTTCTTTATGACTTTCTATCAAACAGTCTTCATGTTTTCTCATCATGAATTTCTATCAAATAGTCTTCATGTTTCTCTTCATGACTTTCTATCAAAAAGAAAATGCAAAAAGATAATGCAAAAGCATAAAACCGAATTTCTTTTCTATATTTAGCTTTCTTGATGTCATATTCGATTGCTTGATGAGTCAAGTCAAGTCAGCGAGTTCTGACTCAGCTTGAGATTGATATCAAGCCGAATTATGAGATTCCATCTGAGTATTTGAGTTAAGTCAGAAGATTTGACTCAAGTACTTGAATTAAGTCAGAATGTAGATATGAAAACTCAGCTCAACAATCAGTCTATTCAAAATCAGAGCATTAACAAAGATTACTTTTAATCTTTCAAAAGCTTTTCTTGCTTTTAACGTCATTGCAAAGAATGAATGCATCATTCTCTTCTTCGCACTCTTGATTAAATCTGTTAAGAGTGCAATGATTTGAAAGAACTTTCTTATAAATTGTCAATAAAATCTCGTAAATTTCAAGAATACAAGAATGTTTTTTGCAGACTTAAGCTTAAATCAGCTAGTGATTGCATTGATACAAGACTGTTTCATCTGAATATTTTTTCATTCTATCATAAATCTCAGAAAGATAACTTTGCTACAATTGAAAGTGCATTTCAACAGCTTGACACACAGTTAATATTTCAGTAGCGTGCAAAGAATCTTGCACACATGCTTTAAATGCTGCTCTTTCGTCTCAGAGTATACTAAAACATCATTCAGATATATCATGCAGCAAATATTCACAAATGACTCAAGCGCGTGATTTACATAGAACTGAAAGATTGCAGAAGCATTTATCAGTTCAAAAAGCATCATCTGATACTCAAACTGATCATAGCATGTACAAAAAGTCGTTTTTCATTCATTGCTTTTGCAAATTTGAATGCAATGATAAATATTGTAAATATCAATTTTGATAAAATGTCTTGCATAAGTAAAGTGATTCAGTGTCTCAAACAGTAAAGACAATGCATAATTGTTCTTTACTGTTATTTCATTGAGATCATGATAGTTTATGCATAAATGAAGACTTTCGTTCAACTTCTTTACAAACAACACAGATGCTTTTGCAGAAATACTTAATAAACAAATTAATTTCTTCTTTAACGCGTTGTCTCAATAATTTCATATCACAGCGAGCTCATCTTGTGTTATTTTATAAATAGACTTGATGTAAGATATTTTGCTCTTTATCAAATCAATGAAATGTTTCATCTGATAATATGTATTCAAACTATCAGAAAGAATCTCAGAAAATACTTTCTTAAGATCTTGAATAGCAGAGAATATCTCTGATTCTTTCGCTTGAAGTGCATTGCATCTTGCAGTCTGATGATCTGCGTTCTGCAATAAGTCATTTATAAATAGCAGTTGATAGAACAGAGCTACATAAGTCTCTTTTCTTCTTTTAGCTGCAAGCATTATCAGTTCAACAAATTTCAATGTCTTGCACAGATTAACTCATATTTGCTTTGCATGCTGAGTGCTGTTTTCTCAATATAATCAGCGATGCTTATGTCAGCGAATATTCAGATCAATCTCATTTAATCACAAGTAATCAAGAATCATATCATATTCTTGCATGTTCACAGCATGAAACTCAATGTTTCAGCTTTTGCAAACTTTCTCATGATTAATCAACTCAATATTGATCTAATGCATATCATAGCAGAAAATTTAATGATCATTAATCATCTGAATCTGTTTCAGAATTGCATGATTCTTCGATAATTCATGCTCTTTTACTCATGATTGCAATATAAAGTTTTGCTCGATTTCAGAGTCAATAAGACAGTGAGCTTCGCGCACTTTCTCAGAGACATTTGTCAGTACTGATATCATCAATGCACATGATAATCATCTTTTCATAGTTATATTTAATGATTCAATGATGAACATCAGACTTTCTCTTTTTTCGCTTCTTTATCATGATTGTAAATCTCTTGTCTGAATGTGTAGTTAAGACACATTAAATCATTAATTTTGTGTCTCAGCTTCTTACATGATCAGTATGTAAAATTAAATGAAACAGCATTTTATTTAAACTCATTAAACTTGAGTATTACATTGTCTTTAAACTGCGTGCTTGAAGCAGAGAACTTCAAATTCTCTGTTGCAGCAACAAACTTCATCTTCTCATGCAAGAATTGAAAATTCTTCTGAGATGTTGCACTTTTACTTTGCTGCAAATGTAACTTCAACAATGCATCAATGTCTTGTAAATGCAAGTCAATGTTTATAAAATGCTTTAGCAAATTGACATAATTGATAAAGATGTATGAAATGTGAAGAAACTTGTTCATGATGATTTTATTAATCTTCATTTGCAAGTACATCATGCAAGTCTTGTTGAATATATGATAGTTCAGATCTGCATACAGTCTGATGAAATACTGTTTGAAATTTGCGATGCTTTGATTGACTCGCTGCTTTGCAGCTTCAAATCAACATTCTGTTTGAAAGTTGCAAATTTCAAAATTACTAAGTTTAGCATGCAAGTATTCAATGTAATACTTTCAGTTGAGTTTCTTATCATGATTATGCATGCTCATCACATGATCTCATCATTGATTACAAGACTTCTCTGATAAGTATAATGCAGATCATTGCAGTTTCTCTTGTTTTGTGATGAAATTAGATGATGTTGCAACTATGAAGTCTTTGTAGTCTTGCAGTCAAAACATCAAGAAGTTGTAGTTCATGATGCTTTGCTCTTTAAACTCGTAAGATCAATTAGCACGCTTACGTTCATTGCTTCAATAATGATCATCATTATGTTGATATCGATGATCAAAGATTAATCGAGTTTCTCACTTAAGTTTCAATATGCAAAGTTGCAAGACAAGCAGTACATTCTGTGTCTTCAGATTCTTTAACTGCTTGCATACTTTGCTTATCAATTATCAAGAAATATGATTTGTCTGTTTATTAAATTCTTACGACTTAAACTTCTCATCTGCATATTCAAATGCATGATTCTCAGATCTATTTTGATGAGATGATGAATTCTCAGTATGAAAGAAGTTATTACTTCTTTCAATCATGTAACTTCTGATGAGTCGTTGCATATTTGACATTTCTTACTGAACAGCTTCATGTAAATGAAGCAATTAAAACTGTGAGATGACGAGATTTCTTTACGTGAAACTGCATAGTAGAAGATAATAAGATAGCACTTTATTGATGATAGAACTAATTGCTAAGAAACGAAAATGAAAGCTTGCAGAGTTTTCATCTTTTGTCAAGTCATTATCTTTATTCACTCGTTAATCTCTTCAATCTAATCTCGCGAGCTAGTCTTGCAGACATGCATCATTCATAGTTGATGAGATGCATTCTCACAGTAAACTTTTATTCATGACATTATAATAATCTTTAATTAGATTCAAAAGCTTGCTGTTTATATAAATGCAAGTTTTCAGAGAATAAAAAACTTTCACAAGACTCAACATAATTTCAAACTTTATCTCAAGATGATACAAAATGTTAAAACTCACTAAAATTTCATCTATTTTATGCTTTTGAAAGCACTTCGTCTTCAAGACTTCATCAAGAGTTATATTTCTACTCATGAAAACGAAAATATAACTCTTCAAAAGCTATCTCTCAATAGTGAAGAATGAAAACATGTTTAATATCTTGTAGAACTACTCAAATCATTCGCGATATTCATTGATTTACTTGAATGTAATCATAAATTCAACATCAATTCAATTTACATCATTTATGATGTTTTGTTCTTTCATATCAAAGATCACATGACAGCTCTGAAGAGAAAGCAGCGTTTTTGAAAGTGTTCACTTTTGAAAGTCTTAACGTAAGCTCAAATCAAATTATTCGAATATTACATGAATGTCAGTCATGATCGAAAGTTAATGTACAATCTCAAAAATATTATAGATTCTCATCAGAAACTAAATCTATATGATCAATCTACATGACAAGATAACAACTATAAACAAAAATATAAATGAGAATTTATAAATTATTATGATGCTAAACACTACGCTTTCAACTCAACTACATTGCAAGATCAACTTTAAGAAAGAGTCTTGCAATAATTATCTTTCATCACAAAAATAGTTGCTAAATAAAATTTCAGACGTCACAATTCATCATCACTTGTTTCAACTAATGAAGCGAAACAATATCTGAAACAAAGTAAGTTTTTCTTCTCTTTATTTCGTTCGTTGCACAATTAATGTTGTTTCATAATTTCTTTGCAATCAATTTTGCAATCAATTTTGCAGTCATATATTTTGAAATATCAAATTCTAATAAGCTTTAAACACTGTTCAAGACATTGATTTCATTAAGTTCTGAAGAAATTATCTCAGAGACTTTGTTAATCTAAGCAGAATAACTCAAGATATTTTAGCAATTTTAGCTATCTCAACAAATGTTGAACGAGTTTTCAATTTGAAACGAAATGTATTATTTTATCATCACAGCTCTCTTGTTGTCAACATCATATTAAATATCATGATGATTAAGCATGTGAATGCTCTGAAGTTGAAATCAGAATTTGAGTCTCACAAGCTTATCAAAGAGAAAAGAGCTTTCGATGCACAGAAACAAGAAAAGAACAAAGATTTAGTCTTCATCATTGACGTTGATGAAGATTTAGAGTATATCAGCGATGCATCAAATGATGATGTTGATGATAATAAACATGATAAGTAATGTTATATTTTTCATCATCAAACATTTAATTAATAATATCAGAGCTGAAGAATAATGATGCAATTGATGTTGATCTTTTCATAACATCTTCGCAATCTAGATTCTCAAACTTTGAAGAACTTATGTTGTTTATGTTACTCAATACAGCAAGATCTACGACAACTTCACTTTTGAATGCTCGATTTTCAGCGTCTGCTCATTTTGATTGAGTTACATCACACTTGATTAAGAGAAACAGATTGAAGAAAAATGATCAATCATTATGAAAGATTGTGAATCAAAGAAATTTGATGAAATTCATTGCAATCTTTAAATTGAACGAAAAATCTAAGATGTCATCTTTAGCAGTGAAAAAAGAACAACGTAAGATGACTTCTTCTTTGAAGTTGAATTCTGTTTCAACACGTAAACGTAGCTTTGAAATAACTAATTTCAAGAAGAAATCATCATTTAAGAATAAAGCTAAATTGAATGCATTATCTGAGCAAAGAAGACAAGAAGACATCAATAAAAAGCTTACGTAGATAGTTTTGCAATTCATTTTGCAATTCATTTTGCAATCTACTGTTTTCATGAAATTGCTTACGCATTTTTCAAGCAGTTTAGTTAGAGACAGTGACTGAGATCTGAGTCAACGATAAAGAAGTTGAAAACATTTCTCTATATACATATAAATTTCTTTTCAACATGTAAATAAAGATCATTCATACACACACATTTTAAAAATTCATAATTTCATTCTACTAGTACTTATTTCAAATAATTAAAATGTCTAGACATGTCATTGAGTTCAAGTCAACTCATTGAGTTGATCGAGTTGAGTTGAGAGTCGAACTCAATCCGATCGAGTTGAGTTGATTCTTCTCAACTCAACTCAACACTGTAACTCAATCTGAATTGAGTTGAGCAACTCGAACTCGACGACAGATCTAATGATGACATCAGATGAAGTAAATCTTGTTGCGTGACAAGTAAAGTAAGATATTGATACAGAGTAACTGAATTTCTTGCAAGTGCATCATCAGTCTATTGAGTTCAAATATTCGCAAGAACTTACTTTTATTCATGAATATAATGAACAGAAAGAATTGTTAAATTCTAGTAACTTGAGATCAGATGACTTTCAAAATAAGTAGCATAATTTTTCTCGTTTAATCATCATTGTTCATAACTTTTAAATAATCTCATTTTATTGAATAAGAATGATGATGATGATAACGAGACTGACGCTGATTCAGAGCTTATTGACGCTGAAGAAAATGAACATGATTGATAACAAATCAACTCAGCGATGAGTTTTACAAGCGATGACTTAAGTACTGAGCAATCAAATGAGAAGCGAGACATATCTGACAGTCTGAAACCTAATTGACATTTATAGCGAGCTTGAAAGCTGAGTAGAATCATTGAAACCTTCACTCGATGATTTCATAACTGACAGATGACGTCAATTTAGATGTCTTATCTTTCATGAAAAGATAATCAATTTCTTCTCAAATCATTCTTCATCTTGTGATACTTTTCTTTCATTGACACATGATAAACAAATCTTTGAGTTAAGTGATGAGCTTCGCAGCAATATGAAGTCTGATTATTTAGTCAATGAGAAAAAAGAAGATGAATACAAAGTTAGAAACAAAGAAGCTGAGTGAAAGAATAAAGAGAAATTTAATGATGATTGCAACAAGAGCAAAATGTCTTTGCTGTCTTTCATAAAGAAAAGATGCAGATTTGTCACTCGTAAGAAATCTTTGTTGCAGTGATGAATTAAACATCGTCATTGTTCATCATTTTATCAAAATGAAGCTGTTGATAATCAAGATGAGTGTGAAATGCACATTTCTTGTTCAAGAAGTGAATGATCATTTAATATTCTACAGATACTTCAATTGTAATTCAGAATCAAAATCAGAATAATGATACTCAAAATGATGATGCTTCTTCTGCAAGATACAATACAGACAATATTCTTTCATACTTTCTTTAATTCTTGAAAGTCTTGTCAGCTTCTGTATCATCACTGATTTTAAAGCAGTCTTCACTCAGAAATAACGTTGCAAAATTAATGACAGATCAGACTACTTCGTCATGAATGTGAGACTCAACGCTTCTTACAGTCATTGAGTTTATGATGATCACGAACGCAATTGACAACTTGCATTTCAAGCGCACAGCAGACAGCAGACACAGCAGATTTGAATGAGAATGAAGAAAAGCAGAAATGAAAAATCATAAGAATTCTTGACATGAGATTGATGAGAAAGAGATAAGAATACAAGATGCGTTGAAAAGATACATGATTGCACAGAAGCAAATCAGAAAATGCACAGAAACTGCTACGAAAATTCAAGGAAAAAGATCAAGCTCAGCGTGAATGCAAACAGAGCAGATCGACTTATGCAAACAAAAGTCAATGATCGTTGACTACTTCGTTCACAGAGAAGATATACATGTTCTTGATTCTATTTATAGTGATAAGTTTTCAAATTTCTATTCTGTTAGTACAACTTTTCTGTCGAGATCGATCTCACTTTAAATCACATCATTTCTCACTATACTTGAATGAAAGATGAAGTACTAATTGCATCAGTCTTTCAGATCATGAATGTCAATGATGATTACAACTCAATATATCATCTGCTGACTGTTTTCATTGTATAGATCAGAAACAATCACAACACATGTAGTACAATGTGAACTCAAAGCTCAAGAACAGTCATGATTGTTATAAGTCTGCATAGAGCGAATCATATGAGTGTATTTTAACTAGAAGTTCAAAGCTAAAGAAGAAAAAAGACGAAACACGTTGAGAATCTTATACTCATGAAGACGCGCTAAATCACTAGCGTGTCAACATCAGCTTTATACTAGTCTATGATAGTTTAACATGATCTATGTTAGACTAACTCAAGATGCACGCTCGCAACATTATCTTCTCTCTTCATCAAATAATGTTCTCATTGCTACAGTTTAGTCAATCTTTCTTCTTTTGAGTCGATTTCTATCTATCTTGACTTGTTAAAATATCATTCATAAAAGTCATTCATGACTTTTGAACATTCTTTGAACTTGCTTTCATTAACGTTGTATCAATGTAGATTAACGTCGTATTCTTTTCAATTGACATGATACTGAAGTCATTTATCTTGTTCATAGTGTCTGAAGTTCAGTATGTTCTTCACTTTTCATTCATCTTCATCTTCAATGACTATAAAGTTTAATGACTCATTACGTTATTCTTTCAATGAATTTTCAGAGTTCAATCATAACAGATTCAATGAAAATTCATTGTGAATCTTCATTGTTAATAATAGTTTCAATTAATATGCTTCTTCTTGTTACGAATGCGTCAGAATTGAATAAGGTCAAAGATTTAACTTTAATCATTATACAATCAACGCTAGCGAGTTGATTGTGTATTAATTAGAACTAGTCAAGATCTAGTCGAGATCTGATTTAAATCTGATTCAGGTTTAACTCAGATATGACTCAGCATCTTTTTTCTTTTCTAGCATCTTCTAATCAGCTTTTATTGCCTTTTAGACAAACACATTTCTTTGTGTTACGAATAGTTAACAGATGTCTCTGACAAACACATTTCTTTATGTCACAAACATCTTTCAAATCAACATCTTTCTTGTGTTTCAACACGTTTTCTTTGAAACTAGCGTCGAATCTGAGTAACTACTATATAGAGCGTGTTCTTCTTTTCTTTTTATCTTCTTTTTTCTGTATTCTTAAAGTCTTAGTTATAGCTATCTTTATTGAATCAAACATTTCACTCACGACATGATTAGATTGAATATCTAGACACGATCTCAACATTACTTTAAGAATTCGTTAATCACATGATATTTATATCATTACTCATTCAAGATACTCATTTAGATAGAACGAGTCTAAAGAAATTCGTTTATCTGATGATTGATGCAATCGAAAGACTGAACAACACTAGGGAATTTGATAGAATCAGTGATAAAGAATCTTCGCTTGAATCGCTAAATGACTTAATCACTCATTAAGTAGGCAAAGTTTACTCGATTAAGAGAATTGACGATAAAGAATCTTCGTGAATTGCTTGAGAATCAAATCAATCAATAGAATCAACGATAAAGAATCTTCATTGATTGCTAAAGAGTTACTTAAATTAACAAACAAAAGACTTTCTCTTCTGAAGACTAAACACTATAAATATGATCTCATTCTCTGCTGTTGAGCATTGCTCTTCGTTCAATCAACTAACTCATCATGACTTGATCATCTGTGAAAGATTGCTTTGAAGAATATCAAAGTTGTTACTCTGAGACTCTTGATTCTATCATCTCTGATCAAGATACTGAATCAGCTATTGACTTTGAGCTATTCTCATGCATAGTCGTCTTTCTTAGAAATAATGTCATACGAAATAGACGTAAATTCGTTTCAACTCTCAATGCTTTCGCTGAGACTAATGAGACTACAACGCTCTGAAAAATCAAGAACATTGCACAGTTAGTTCATTGAGTTAAAGCAGATTCAAAACTATTTCTGCAAGCTTTTAATGATCTTTGAGTTCAATGAAATCTAAAAGTTGAAGCTCTAGATCTATTTGATCAGATTGTCAGCGAGAAAGTTTGAAAGACTCGCTACAAGAAGCTTGATCGAGCTAAACAGCAATCAGACAAAGTCAGTCTAAGAATTCAAGATAAAAATCAAGAGTTAGAAGAAAAGCTTCAAGTAACTAGAGAAATCACTTCTTTTGATTCAATTTATTTTGATAAATCTTATGCTCAGAAGATATCAGACTCTTCTCTGTTTACTGATGAAGTTGAATTAATTTGAGAGAACTGATATGCGAAAATTCAGAATAAGCTCGAGATCAACGCGAATCTTTTCTTCAGCGAATAAGTCGCTCTAGACTATGTTCATTCTAGACTATTCAATGACGCAGTCAAAGTCACACAGACTAGATGAGAACGTGACTGTATCAATCTTTATGAGTTTGCTGAGAATCTTTTGCAAAAACTCACTCAGTTGTTCGATGATTCTGATAAGAAAGTCAATTTTCGTAGAAAATACTACAATTTGATTCAAGAAGCAAAGAAGTTCAGCGAATTCTATACTCAGTTTCAGCGATTGTTCTTTTATCTGAGTTATTATGAAAAGTAACTGATCGTTAATCTGAAGAATAAAATCAACTCTCGACTTCGATTCATTTGAATAAATCAATTAGTTCAATCTGATTCTTTCAAGAAAATTTATTTCTATCTGATTCAACTAGATAATGATCAGCAAGTCATTTGAGAGATCAAGAATAAAATCAATATCATTAAATAAGTCATCTTTGCTGAGAAGATTCATACAATCTCTCATAAGAAAATCGAATCAATTGAATTCAATGAATCATCAAAATTGTGTGACGCGATTTTGACTAGCGCGAAAGATGCAGATCTACAAGCTGAAACCTGTTTTATTTGTCACAAGTCAGATCATACTTCTAAGAAGTACTCTGATTGACTCACTAAAGTCAATGCGTTGAATGACGAAGATAAATTCAATCATTCTGATTTCAAGTCAGATTCTGATTCAAAAACTAACTCTCTCTTCAAAAGTCATTGAAGAGATAGAAGTCATATTTTTGTGCAATTTAAACGAAATTCTTTCGAAAAAGAACTACTTTGAAGAGTCGTTTCTGATCAAGACATCACTCATCGCTCAGAACAAAACTTTTTCTCTGCGTTCTTTGATAAACAGTGATTTCGTCGTTTATACATTAATATATATCAATCTAGCTGACAAGATCTGTCAGAAACTCAACTTGCAATCTATTTCGCTGATCAAGAAGAAACTTATGAGAATATGATAAAAAGCTACTTCAGAAGATTATAACTCATAAGATTCTATCTAATCTGATCATTGAAGATCATATCAATGCTGATAGCTGACATTGAACATCATGATGTCATATTGAGCAAATTCTGAATGAACAAAAAATGAAATATTATTGAACATTTATTATGATACTATCGTATTCAATGATTAATTAAATACTTCTATTTCAATGTTTTTGATTTCTTTAAATTCAAAACATTCAAGTTGATCATGATCAACTTCAATCTCTTCTGCAGTTCACAGCAAATTACTCAAGATGCTCAAGCACTCAGCTTTTATCGTTCTGAAAGAATCGTTTTCAATTCACAGCATAGACGTGATCTCTTTTCAGACTCTGTTAAATTGTTTCAAGAAGAACAAAACTGAGATTTTTGCTATGTTCATTGAAAACATTGATAGAGAAATCATCTACAATATTCAATGCAAGTTAAATGTTCTAAACATCTTTTTAATCAATGAAACGACTCAGAATCTAGAAGATATTAAAGTCAAGTTATCATCGAAATATCAGAACTTTCTAGATGTCTTTGATCGAGCTCAAGCAGACAAACTATCGTCTCATCATTTATATGATCATAAGATAGAGCTTACTAGTGATTTGACGTCATTTCGCTGTCAAGCATATCAAATGTCTTTCTACAAGCTTCAGAAAGTAAAGAAATATCTGAATGAGAATCTTTTCAAAGAATTTATAATCTCTAGCAAAGCTTCGTATTTCTCACTCGTTCTGTTCACTTTAAAAGCAAATGAAGATTTACGATTCTATATTGACTATCGAAAGCTCAATGCTATTATCAAGAAAAATCGCTATTCTCTACTTCTGATAGATGAGATGATTGACAAAATAGTTGATTGCAAACATCTGACTCAACTAAATATCATTTCAACGTTCAACAAACTATGAATGCATCTCAATAGTGAAGACTACACTATCTTTATTATCGCTTTAAAAGCATACAAATCAAAGATTCTACTCTTTGAATTTATCAATGATTCTGTCTCGTTTCAGCAGTATATGAATGATGTTTTATGAGACTTTCTAAATAACTTTTGTCAAGTCTATCTAGACGACATTTTGATCTACAGCAAAACTCAACAAAAACATAAACAACATGTCAAAATGATATTGAATCGCTTATGAGAAGCTGATCTACAGATGAATATTTGAAAGTGCGAATTCAATGTAGAAGAAATCATCTTCTTAGAAGTCATAGTATCAGAACAAGATCTTCGTATGAATTTTATCAAAGTGAAAGTCATAGTTAACTGAACTACGTTGATCAATCTAAAAGAAGTTCAGAACTTTGTGAGATTTGTTAACTTCTATCATTGTTTCATTAAGAACTTCTTGAAGCTAGTCAAATCATTCATTCAGCTGACGAGAAAAAACACATCTTTTGTTTGAAACGAAGTCTGTGTTCAAGCTTTTGATGATTTAAAGAAACAAGTCAGCTCAATCTCAGTTCTACAACATTTTGATTCAAAACAATAGACTATTCTAGAAATCAATGCATCTGACTACGTCAAAGATGAAATTCTATCACAGTATGATGATGAGAAAGTTCTTCACTTGATAACTTTCTACAGCAAGAGCATGATTCTCGCTGAATGAAATTATCACATCTATGACAAGAAATTGCTAGTTATTATTTGATGTTTCAAACATTGAAGACTCAAGCTTGAATGCACTGAAATACTCATTCAAATATTCATCAATTATCAGACTTTCAAGATCTTCATGAAAAATAAACAGTTAACTCGACGTTAAGTCAATTATCTAGACATTCTATTCAAGTTCAACTTTCAGATTATATTTCAATCAGGCAAAATAAACACTAAAGTCAATGCTTTAATCAGAATGTCTTTGATCAATGTTTTTGAATCAACTCAGCATACTGAAGATCGCTATCAGATCATTCTTAGACTGGTCGCGTCAAGTTGAGTCATCGAGCTCAAGTCGAGTTCTCAACTCGTCAAGACTTGATTCAAGTCAGAATTTTGAAATCGAGTATTCAGATCGAGTCACAATGTTTGAACTGAGTATTCGAGTCAAGTTAGAGTGTTGAAACCGAGTATTGACTCGAATTTTCGACTCGACCCGTCAAGACATAAAGATAGCTAGATAGATAGTTGTAGATAGCTTGTTTATTCTTCATGACTCTCTATCAAATAGCCTTCATGTTTTCCCGTCATGACTTTCTAACATGACTTTCTATCATGACTCTTCTTCATGACTTCTTATCAAATAGTCTTCATGTTTTCTCGTCATGACTCTTTATCATAACTTTCTATCATAACTTTTCTTCATGACTTCTCTTCATGACTTCTCTTCATGACTTTCCTTCATGACTTTCTATCAAACGATCTTCATGTTTCCCCTTCATGACTTTCTAGTATCAAATGACCTTCTTGTTTTTTGTCATGACTCTCTATCAAAAAGATAATGCAAAAAGGTAATGCAAAAGCAAAAAACCGGAAAAATTTCTATATTTAATTCTCTTGACGTCATATTCGATTGCTTAACGAGTTGAGTCGAGAACTCAAATTCTGACTCGACTCGAGATCAATACTAGGTCGAGTCATGAGATTGAAGTCAAGTATTTGAGTCGAGACACAAGATTGATATTGAGTACTTAAGCGAGTCAGAAAGTAGGTATGAAAACTTGACTTGACGATCAGTTTAATCATTCTGACATTTGATAGAGTAAATATTCTAGCTATTGAATCTGAAGTTGATCTCTATCAGCGAGTAAAAGATGTCAACAAGACGAATGAGCTTTGCAATAAGTATAAACAAGCTATAAGCGAAAACAAGCTCAAGCTACATAGCACTGAATTGAAGCACTGCAAGATCATTGATGACGTTCTGTTCAGAAAAGATCTACTGTGAGTTTCTAAGAATATGCATACGAAATTGCTGAAGAAAATTCATGATCAGTCTTTCATTTCTCACTCTGACAATCGAAGAACTATTGATTTAGTTCAATGTTTCTACTATTGATCAGATCATTGAGCAATGATTAGATGTTACATTTGAAACTGTCATGTCTGTTAACGAAGTAAGGTATTTAGAAATAGTATCAATGAACTTCTTCATTCTCTTTCGATTTCATAGAAACGCTGAAAAAATATAGCTATAAACTTCATTACTGAGCTACTTCTATCAGAAGAATACAACATCATTTGCATAATTATATGTTGTTTCATCAAGAAACGTCACTATGTTTTCTATCATTGAAAAGATTATGACATCTCAGTTGAAGAAATGGTATGAATCATGTTATGAAACGTCTATCAACTTCATGATCTATTCAGTTCTATTGTTTCAAATAGAGACTCTCAATTCATATCAATCATGTAATAAAGTCTTTGTAGATGACTAAGAATTACAGCTAGTTTATCAACAGTTTATCATTCTGAAATCAATGATCATTCAGAGCGAGTCAATCAAGAGATTGAACGCGAACTAAGAATCTATTACAGTTACATGCAGAACGACTGAGCAAAATGACTTTCAATGATTGAATTCAGCGAAAATTCTAATATCTTCTTGATCATCTCAATGATCTCATTTTACTTCAATAAGAGATTTCATTCTTGAATAAGTTTCAATTCAGATACAACTGACTATGAAACAATTCGTGAACGTCTTAAAGCTAGAAAAGTCGATGATATTATCATTCAAATGAAAGAACTTCTTATCTTTGATCATCAGCAATTGAAAAAGATGAAGCAGATCATTGAAGCTCAAATCAATAAACATAAACGAAACATCATCTATGAAGTAGATGACTGAGTATGATTATTCTTTAGAAACATCAAAACAACAAGATCATGCAAAGATTTGAAAGACAAACAGCTAGAATTCTATCAAATCACTATCAAAGTTAAGATCTTCTATCATTTTCATCTATTGATAAGCATGAAGCAGCTGCATTCAATGTTCAGTTCAAAGCTATTATATTCTTATTTTGATGAACTTTTATCAGAACAGCATTCAGAATCATTTAAATCTCTCACTATTGAAGATGATGAGCATTGAAAAATAAATGACATTTTGAACTTCAGATGCTATTGAGATCAAATACAATACAAGATCAAATAAACAGAACTAGATTGAGATGATGAATGATATTATATCAATAAAGAGAAATTCAAAGACTTTGAAAAGATCTTGATCGAATTTCATAAGCTTTACTTAAACAAATCACGCTAGCGCTAATTTGAAATGATGCTATATCAATTAATCAATCAGAATTTTGCAAATCTAAGTCTGTGAAATCATGATTGATCAATTAAGCGAAAAGAGAACAACATTCATGCAAACATGAATTTTCAAAGAAAAGAGTAATGTTACAAATGTGTCAAAGGTCAAATTCTAATCAATTTACAGTGAATGCTAGCGAGTTCACTGCGTATTGATTAGAACTAGTCAATGATTTAGTCAAGATTTGACTCAAATCTGATCTAGATCTGATCAAGATCTGACTCAGCATCTGTTTCATTCTCTAGCATCTTTTATTTCGTTTCTATTATCTTTTAAACAAACACACTTCTTTGTGTTACGAGTAGTTAACAGATATCTATGACAAACACATTTCTTTGTGTCAACGAAACATCTTTTGAATCAACATCTTTCTTATGTTTCAACACGTTCTCTTTGAAACTAGCATCGAATCTGAGTAACTACTATATAAAGCATATTCTTCTTTTCTTTTTACCTTCTTTCTTCTGTATTCTTAAAGTCTTAATCATAGTTATTTCTATCGATCAAACATACTAGTCACGCTCGCTCTCTGATTAGTTTCTAGACACAGTCTCAACACAAAAGAACTCAGCTTTGAGTAAACTATTTGAACAGTAAAGACAGCAAAGTAAGTAAAATAAAAGATAATCAAAGCTGTAGTATAGTCATACTTTGAAGAGTTTATGAAAGTCATAATTATTAATCTGCATTAGCACAAGCTGCAACGATTAAGTATTTGCATTAATAAATACAATTCTAGTCATATCAGCTACAAAAAAAAGATTCAGAAAGCAGAAGACTTTTCTTATTTACAGAATTCTCAATTCGCTTAAGATGTCTTCTTTGCATGCTGACATGAATATATCTGAGTTGTCAATATGTTACGCTGTTACTTTCAAGCGCGATTGATGATCATATCTAAATGTAATTCATATGCGTCAATGTTTAGTATGTACAAACATATATTTCATCATCATTCAAGTTGAAAACCTTTTGTGCAAGTCTTCAAGCTCAGTAGTCTCATAAAATGATGTCATCATGACTTGATTAATCTTAAATGACTCTTTTGTTTCATTTCAATATTCGCTTCAAATGTTTGAGATTTGATTGACTTGAGATTCATCAATCTCTTCATCTTGACTGTCATTGCAAATCTTCTTTCTTTGTTGCTCTTTCTCATCTTTAGTTGATATATTAATCACTTAATTAACGCTCTCTTTCTTTGCATGATTTATGTTTAATTTAGTCTTTGTTTTAAATGTTTGACATTTATCTGTAGTATCATTTTGAATCTTTTTCCTTTTTCTTTTCAACTCATCTTTCATAAGAAACTTTTCTTTGAATTCTCTTGATCTTTTTCTTGCATGCTTGCTTCTACTTTCATGCATGTATGACTTGTGAATTTTGAGCGTATATTGAAGTTGTTATCTTGCAGCACGTCGTTTCAAAATTCGATGAAATTGTTTAACGTTAACATAAAGAAATAATTTCTCAATATAATTTAAAGTGATCTTTAGATACAAAGATTGAGTTCAAAGAGTTCTTGAGATTGAAAGAGATGAAAACTGAGATATTTGATGAGAAGATGAAAGCTGAGATAGAGAAAGCTGAGAGTCTTGAGTTGAGTAAGTATTTAGAAGTTGCTCTCATTACGCGTTATTGATGTATGCATAACTAAATTCATGATCATCGTACATTTGAAAGAAACAAGTTGATGTGTAATTTAAAGACTGAGATGATGTTTCATGTTCTGACTTAATAAAATGCGTTGACTCTGTGTGATAACTGAAAACTTATCGTTCGTTCTCGAATTGAGCATATAAATCTTCAACAAATAAAAGCTTACTCATTTTACTTGTAATATGTGCTCAGAAAAGATCTTGATGACTGAGTTGATAGAAGATCTGAAGAAAGCAGCAAGAAGATGCAGTTAGCTTTTGCGAATAAAATGAACGAAGATGTTCTCTGTTATATATGCGTTCAACAACAGATAAATCTTTGCTGAACGCGATGCATCAAGATCATTTCTTGTTGCATCATTCAAGCTATTATAGATCTGAGATAATCATTGCAACATGTGAGAATGATGCAAGGCACAATGACTAAAGGTTGAGCAATTCACTGTGATGAGCAAGATGATAATTGCCTGACATCACTGAGAAAGAGTCGTAAATCATCTTCAGTAGTTTCAATCTTACGTCAAGATAACTTGTCACGCTCTACAATTATCTTCAGTGACTAATAGCAATTTGAGTCGTTTACAAAACAATATATGCGTTGCAGTGCACTTCTCTGCTACGCGAATTTCGAGTGCAAACGTTGTGACATTGATACTCAGACTTTCAGACGTTTTATTGCAGACTTTTCTATCATCAACAAACTGACTTTAGCGAGCTATGAAGACTTACGTCACTCTATTCTGCAATTGTGTACTCTATCATATCTTGCTTTTATTCATAGCGATGTCAACAGAGAAGATTATACTACATCTCACTCAGAAGTCATTAAACGTAAATGACAAAGATATCTTGACAGAGTTGATGAATTTAGTCTTCAAGATTAATTTTGTTGATCAAAACAACAAAACTTTCAATGTTTATGCAAATGATGAACGTTTTAACAAGTGAAAGCTGCTGAAAGAGATGAAATTAATCAAGATGATTGAATATAGTCTTTCTATAATAAGAAATTCAGCTGATACTTAACTGCTTAGCATTCGTTTAATCAATGATCAATAGTACGAATATCAGACTTTATATCTTCATCATTCTATAATATAAAAGATTCTGCTCATATTTGCTCAATAAGAATTATAGAAGAAAGCTTAATCATTTCAGAATGTCAGTTGAAGATTGAAGAGTGAACATATATAAATAAGAGAGTTGTTGTTTCATTGACTTTAAATTTTCTGTTTCTTTTAAAGTAAAGAGAGAATTAGAAATTAACAGAATAGAAAAATGTCAAAGAGTCATTCATGAAAGATTTCAGGAAATTTGTCTTGATAAAATCGAAGAAGATGAAAGAGTTTCAGAAAGTGATTTCAATGAGATTGAAGAAGATGAAAGAATCTCAGAAGATGATGTTAATGAGATTGAAGAATGTGAAAGAATCATTCACAAAGAGTTTCAAGATGAAAGAATCATGCACGTTCAATTCTTTGTTGTTGTTTTAGTTATAAGAAACGTTTTTTTCGTCTTGAGACTTAACTTACTGATTTCAAAATCATGCAGCTGCTTTGTTTTTATAACATCAATGAATAAAAATTCAAAAGACACATGCTGAAAGAGCTTGACTGTAAATAACAAATTGTGTTTTGTATTTCTTTGTTAATTCTTTGCTTTGATAAGCACAACTTTGAGATAGAAGAAGTCATCATCTACGATAAGAAGTAATATTTGCTGCGTGTGATAGAAAATTCATCAACGAGACTCTACTCATCGCTTATTTATTAGCTAAGTGTTAAGCTTTTCAGATATGAGAACATATCATTGAACTGATCATTACTGAACGCTGATGTCAAGCAATAAGAATATCATGATTCATTAATCATTATTAAATTATCAGCTTCGATGTTGGCTTGATCTGAATGCTCTTGATCTAGATAAATTTCTTGAGCATGAGTTGAAAAACTTGTGCATGACGTAGCATTACTGATTATCAAGTTGTTGCTGATTAATGAATTAATCTTCTCATTATCTGTTAAGTTCTCGTTTGCGATAAATTTCTTGTGATCAGAGTCAATGAAGTTAATATGCAGTCTGTTAACATCTAAATGATTTGAAAGTTCTATTGATATGCTGTTCAGTTCTACGTGAAGACGTTTTCTGAATGACTTACAATCAAAAGTCTAAATCTGATCATGAGTCAGTTACTCTCAATTCACATATTGAAACAATTATATCATAAGACTGCTTCAACATTTGAAAAGCTCATTGTAAATTCAGTCATAAACAATCAGTTTGTTCAAGATGATTTGAGCATTGAGAAAATCAAGATCATGAAAGTATCTGTTAACTTCAGAAAACTTTTCATTTTGAAAGTGAATCAAGATTGAGACGTTATCTTCATTAAGTCTTTGTTTTTATTTAACAAAAACAAAATTTATTAGTTATTGCTGCACATCGTTTAAGTATTGCAAGCTCACAGATTTAAGACATTATTATTGAGTTTCAGTAAATCATCTGAATCAGACTTTGTCAATAGAAACAGATAATATTAACTATGCATCTTATCACTCTTTAAAGCTTTGACAGTCATAAAAAAATCTCAAGCGATGCGTTTGTATGTAACAGTTGTTTTCTTTTATCTCTGTTTTAATGTTATATTTTTAAGTAATACAATAATTTCATCAATGTCATGACGCAGAAAGAGAAAAATGAATCAATTGACATAATCATACTTTTTACTGTCTTGTTTTATCTTTCTGTGATTCTCATGCAATCAATAAGTTCGTGATATATGTTCTATCTTTGATTGCTTAAATATGTTCAACTTGGTTGATCAAAGCTGTTTGTATGATGAGCGAGAAATGATCAGCTTTTAAACAAAGTTACAAGCAGTCTTGATTAAGAGTTGCACTCGAATTGCATCATTGGTCTTGAGTTCACTCATGAAGTAAAGAAGAGCGAAGTTGTTGAAAGATGACTGAACTGAAAGAGAGAGCAGAAAAAAGTTGAATAAATTTCGCGAAGATGTAAATTTTCTAATTGAATGTGATCTGATTTTAAAGACTGTTGAACTTTAATTGATCAAGTATTAACTTAAGAGTAACGAACTTGAGAAGAAAGATGATTGTAAAGCACTAAATGAATGATTCATTGACTGAAAAAGCTTTTGTTGATTTGTAGAAAAGCTTTAAGCAAGAAATTTCTTGAAGCATGATAATAGTTGTTGAATCTTTGTCAGAGTATATCATTTTAATTACAACTGAACTTGTCTTTGATTGCAGAACAAAGAAGAAAGATTAATTTTCTAGAGTCAAAATTAAAACTTTCTCAAAGTTATCAACTATCATGTTCATTATTTGAGTTCAGATTAAGAGAAAGATAAAGAAAAATAAGACTTAAGAAGTAAAATGTATTGTCATTTTTTCAGATCAATAAGTTATGTTGAAATGAGTTTGACATTAATCAGCGATGAAACTCATCTGTACATGATGCTGACTATGAATCTACTGTTTAGCTACAGTAAAGTTTAAAGATTATCAAAAGTTTGAATAATATTAAGATGCTGCATGATAATGAAGCGCTGTGCATTGATTGCATGCAGAGTTTTCGCGATCGCGCAAACTTCAATAATCTCAATGCGCATGTTACAAGCAATTTGCATGCAGATGAGAAAGTCAAATAGAACGCAGAACTACAAGAGAAATTGCTTATGAAAATTATTCAATTCAGTATCTCATTATCATGATGACAAGAACTGAGACAGAACACTTTTGTGTTTGATCTGTTAAAAGTGATTAGCAAAAAGAACTTAAATCACAAACATTCTTTAAATTTACATGCTAACTACGTATAAATCTTGTTAAGACTGCGTGTCTGTTATTACAACATAAGCAACTCACGAGTTTCATTAAATTCAACATGAGCAAACTCAAGAATCTCATTAATATCATTTAACAAACGTTCAAATACAGACATTTTATAAATAAATGATACATTGATGAGAAGACTTCATTAAAAGAAGAGAAACACAAGCGAATTAATAAAGAATTGATTGAACTACGCTGTTTGATTAAAAGTGTAGCAGATGAACATCTCTGCAAGACATGATCAATCTGCATGAGAAAAATCTTTACAGATAACATGAAACAGATGAGTTGCATGCTTTACAAGCGAAGCGAGCGTCTGCGAAGCATAATATACAATGATGACAACTGTCAATCTTGAGAATCTCACTTTTTCACTGAGTTCTGAATCTCAAATGTCTTGATGATAGAATCAATTTCTAGTTGAAAACATTGTCTGTATAGCTTGAGAGAACAGTAGCGTGCGTTGATGTGATTAAAGAAGAAATCAACTGTGATATGCATGTGTATCGCTGACGAAACGTCTGCAACTCATGCTTAAGAAGTAAACTGTCAAAATCTGAGCAGTGAAAGATCTTGTTCATCTTGAACTGTGAATCTGCTGCAAGAAAAACTCTCTGAGTAATTTTTTGAATCTAAAAAAAAAATCAGCATAGAGATCATGTCTTATGTATGTTGCATGCAACGTATGCAACATATTTTCAATAAACATGTTGATAGATCAAAGAAATTTAATTATGTCACTTCGTAAGCTGAGTAGCGATGACATCTTTCTTCACGCAGTTAGCTCAGATGCTCAAGCAAATCTGGAAAAAACTCAAACATGAGCAAAAGAAATCACAAGCTCAACATGCATAACATGTTGAATCTTTGCAATGCTAACACATAAAGTACACACTACAATAGACATGAGCAATCAGAAAAAAATCTTTGAAAGATTGATGAAAGATAACACAAAACTTCATGAAGATTTGAAAATTTTAAGAATAGTCTGACTCAAGAAGATAGTAAAAAGCGAAAAGATTCATTCATTGCTCATTGTAAAGATCATAATCAAAGCGATGATAAATCAATTAATGAACATGAGCATGCTGAACTTGTATCAAGAATGTGCATGCAAGCTATTTGAAAAGAACTGTTGCATTACACAGTGCTTCAGATGTCATGAATTTGATCACATGATTAAGTTCTGCAAAAAGAATCAACGTTGCGAAAAGTGCGCAGACAAGCATCACATCAAGAAGTGCGTGATGTCTTCAAATAAAAGACGTTGCATCAACTGCAATGAAAATCACGAACTCTGAAGATGCATCTGTCTTAAGTGACAACAGCAGATGAAACAAGCATTCAAAATCTATAGAAACAGATCATTCAGATACTCTGAGATGTTTAAATATAATTACGCACTCTTCTCACTATCTCTGAACTCTTTAGATTCAATGAACTCTTCAGATTCAATGAATTCTTTCAATTCAACAAATTTCTTAAACTCAGTAACAATCATGTTGAAAATATGCAGTTGAGTCGCTGACAAATCGACTTGACAGATAGTAGAAATCAAGAAGAGATGAGTCAATCTTTTCTCATATGTGAGTAGTGACTCAGATGAGATGACATCTAAGCAGATTCAGAAACATTCAATCAGAAAGTGAGAACGACTCTCGATAATTGAAAGCATACAAAGAGTCTTCTCATTGCAGAGTCAATAACAGCTATGAATAACTTTATGATAAAACAATCTTTTCTACAAATTCTACAGTACAACATCAGAAAGTCGTTAAAAATTCAAGAATTATTTCTAATTAACAAAGAAGTTCGCGAATTCAACATAGTAGCTATACAGAAGCAAGATCATAACAACAACGACTCACAATCATTTAACTCAGCACATAACTTCTTTCACCTAGTGAAAAACTCGTCATCTCAATCAAGAACATGCATATACATTAATAAATATTTAAGACTCAATCAATGAATAGTAGAAACAGCTGAATCAGACATTTACTCAATCAAAATATTAACTCGCAACGCAGATGACGAAACGCAGACGCTAAGACTTCTAAACGTCTACAATTTATGCTCATTGTTTATTACATTCACAAAGAAATCTTCAATTATTTCTCATTTGAATGAACTATTCAAGAATGACTGCAAACAACTGCTCATAGAAAATTTCAATTTACATCATTCTCACTGAGAAAAACGAAGATGCTTCACTCGTTATATGATGACTAATACTCTACTAAACATCATTACAAACGTAAGACTGAAATTATTGCTGAAATCAGACATTATTACTCATGAAGCTCACAATCAATTTACGACAATTGATTTAGTCTTTAGCAGCGAGAAAATACAGTTCATGACACGCAAGTTCGAGATACGAATCAATCTGCATCAGAGATTGAATCATCTTTCAATCATCACAAAGCTATGTTTACAAACAATCTCAGTGCAACTCTCAACTCAATGACTTTGAAAGAAAATGAATACAGAAGCATTAAGTGCTTATCTGCAAATACATCTATCTTTGAATCGCTTTCTAGATGACAAGACTATGATGAATGACAGAGTGTGCAAAATTATCAGAGTGCTACAGAAGATCATTGAGAAATTTACTCTTTTGACAAAGTTATCAAATTGAGTAAAAGACTTTTGAAATCAAAGCTGCTTCAAAGTAGTAATGAAATCAAAATGACTGTGAATCATATGAAAAACGCAAGAAACATTAGAAGCATGAAATGAATATCTGAAGCACAACAATCATAAAAACAAGATCATTCAACAAATGAAATGTGCACACTTCAGATCACAAATGCATGAGCTGAGTGAAGCATTCAAATCAATATGATGCTTTGCAAAATGAGCTAGAATCAAAAGTCAGCTATTTAAAAAGCTTTCTCAGTTTTGTCATTAAAGCAAAGTGACATCGATCATATGACAATGACGTTCAAGAAAAAAATCAAGATACAGCGAGAAAAGTTCTTTCTCTCATCTTCTTAAGCGAATGTCAACAACATTGCAAAGTCATTCATATCTTTGATAGTCTCATTCAATTCACGCATCACAAAAGATGAAGTGAAGCAGACAATCAAATGAGTAAAAGCAAACAAAGCATCAGATGCTTCAGATATTTCAAACAGAGTGCTTCAAGCGAGTCTTGCAGAACTGATCTCAGTACTGACGAGTTTATTCAACGTATGCGTGATACACAAGTATCATTCAAAGCAGTTCAAAAAGACTCAGACAATAGTACTATGCAAATCAAAGAAAAGCAACTATATCAATCTGAAAATGTATTGACTCATTACTCTGCTTGATATTATGAGCAAAGCTTTGAAGTCAATCATGATTAAAAGATTGAGTGATATAATCAAGACTCATCACATGCTATTTAATGCTCAAATGAGAGCAAGATGTAAGCAATTCATGATCTTGACATTAAATTTACTGATAGATTAAGTTCACATAGTATAAGATTGCAAAATCAAATACGTAATGTTCATGCTAAGTTTAAACGTCGTTGAAGCATTTAATTAAGTCTCACACATCAGACTTCTGCATACGCTGAAGATGAAAAGAATGTCAAGCTACATAATTGAATGAACATGCAGCTTTCTAGAAAATCAAGAAACTTCGCTAATATTCGATGAATAAATGAGCGCTATGCGCGAGATAAACGCAGACATATCTCAAAAATTTTTCATTTCATCTATTCTCTTTCTATTCTTCAACGCAAGTTTAATTGAAAAATGCAAAGCATTGAAAATCAAAGTTGAAGTGCCTGACTTCATAAATGACATTAACATTCTAGTCTACAACAAATTCATTGAAGAAATTTGCAGAATGCTGAGTAAAGCACATGATGCATGCGCGAAATAAGTTTGCACTCATGATGCAATGTTCGCATCAGAAAAGTATGAACTTACGCATTTCATTAAAAAATCGAAGAGATTTGACATGATGATTAGCATACAGATAGAAAGCTCAGTCATTAAGTTAAAATCAAACGTGTGAGTTCTAAAGATTCAACTGAACATGAAACTATGATGAGACGCGCATCTTTGATAAATAGAAGTGAGTCACATCACAAGAATGCTGACACTTAGTTATCTTGAAGTCTTCACATAAGAAGCAATCTTCACAAAGACGAGACAAGTATACTCAGCAATAATAAGATCAGAAATAGCATTCAAAGCATCAGTTTGACATCAGCATGACAAAGAAGAAGAACTGTTGAGCAAAGAATGCAAACTAGAAACACTTCAGAATCAGACTCTGCATCACGTAGCAGAAGTGTTTAAAAGAGTAAGCATTGAAACTCTGAAGGCAGAAATGTACATAGGCTCGCTACATGTTTATCTGAACATGCTACAAGACAAGATCACGCTACGCAGTTGAATTAATGATTGAATGCAGAAAATTGAACAAGCATGCAAATTAATACACGCTCATCTAATGAAAGTTAATCACGTCATTTCTTACTTACTCATCATCAAGAAAATAGTACTTCTGAATGTCTTCATTCAAGAAGATGCAAAGATACAGTTAAGATGCAAATGATGCATCTTCTTCTTCACAATAATTTTAACAAGTGATAGCATCGCAATAGCGCAGTATCACAAAGATCAATGAAATCAATGATGAGAAAAGTACAGAGAACATGTTGCAGATGTCAACATAATCTCAGCACAAAGATCACATTTGAGCAATAAAATAATAAAGATGTGTGATGATTTTCAGAAAGCAGAAAGCATTCTTGCAATGTACATCAGAATTGAACGCATAGATCTGAACATTTATCTGCACTTTAGAAATGTTTCAGACATGAATAGCTTACAATGTGACTGCGAATGAAGTCATCAGATGACGAAGCATGTACTCATGCACTGCTCAAACTGATTGCATCTGCAATCAAGAATGTTACAAGATGCTGACTTCTTAAATTATTGAATAATCATTGTTATCATGAAGAGTTTCAGAGCAGTAGCGAAGATGATGATGAAAATGAAGCTCTTGAAGCAATTTAAAGTAACTAGAACATTTGTTCTTTAACGTGTGATCAACGCGAACAAATTTGATACATAGTCTCAAAACTCACTGTTTTGACTGCGTGAAGCAGTCATATAGACTGCGAGTGATTTTCTACCTCAGAGAATTTTGTTCACTCGATACAAATAGCATAAAGTTTCTCATGAGTTGATCTAATTGATGTCACAAGAATGTATGAATTTATTATTATTATTATTATTATTATTATTATGAGTTTGACATTAAATTACAACGAAAGCTTGAAATCATCTCTCTTCTAGTTACACTAAAGCAACATTCATTCACACACTATTAATGCAAATTAAAGTCATCTTTGACTGATTTTATATGTTAACAGTGTGATGCACAAAGAAGAAAGACAATCACAACATCGTTGTATTAACGCTGTTAAAAATCGAATCTAATATAATATAAATCTTCAACGACTATGCACACAGTCTCATCATACTTCATCAGGAAAAATCTCGAGAAGTGAACAGTATGTTATATAAGTTCAGCTGCTACAAGACTGCAAAATCTTCAAACATGACAACTTTGTTGTCTTGCTTCATTTTCTTACTTATGCAGATTCATTTGTCTTATCTGCAGTATGTAACGACTCGCTCACAATAAAATAATCAATTTAGAAATCATTCTTTTGAGCATTTCATTGATAAGTCTTGTATCTGCAAACTTCATGCTTTGAAGCGCTTTAGTGCAGAAGCATGTGTCATCAGAAAACATTCTGACATGATTTGTAATTGAAACAATTGCTAGTAGTTTATTATTATTCTGATTTTTCTTGCTTTTCGCTCATTTAAAGAGTACAGATTTCTCAATGTGTTGAGTGTGATCTATTTTCATGATCTTTATCTTTTTAGCTGCATATGTATTGTTGCCTTGTTGAAGTTCAATTCAGAAGCAGTTATCTTTCTTGAAATTGATATATACTATCAGAACAATGTTTAACTCTTGATCATTAAAGTCAAGCAGTGAACAAATCTTCTGTCATGATCTTTCAACTTTTACAAGAGCATTGAGCGTTGCAACTATGAAATCTGAGTCTTTATCATTGAATGTAAGACAGCTGAGAATTTTAAATTCAAGATTACTGCTCATCAAGAAAGAGAATAATGTTCTTGTCAACAATTATGCATCAGCTCAAGACAATCTTAAATGCTTGTTCAATCTTCTTTTTTGTTTTAAGATCTTCTTCAACATGAAAGACTGAGTTGAACACAGCTTGATACACTTCAGTAACGTTGAGTCATCAGATTTTAATCACTGTTACTTCTGCGATGCGTGATTTAGCTTCTTCTCAGAGATTTTCGACTGAGCTAAATGAATGAAGCATGTCAATTGTCATCACAGACTTAATGATAAACTAGCTTATGCTCAATTGAACTTTGAACTCTATACATATCTGTGAAACAATTGACTGATCATCAATGCTGAGTATTGAAATTTAAAAAAAAATAACGAGAATCAATTGCAGACGACAAGAACAAATTCATCTCAATCTGAGTTTTTAGAAGAATCATTTAAAATATATATCAACACTTATTTAAATTCATGTTTACGTCATGATTGCAGATGACAAGATCAAGAAGCTTTTAATGACTAATAATAGCTTTTAATTACTTGCTGTCTTAATACAAGCTTCACAAAGTGATGCAGTTAAAGCAATTACGATAGTCTTTTGTTTAATCTTGCTATATTCTCTAAAAAATAATCTTATGCAGCTTTTTCAGACGAAAGTATCAACGTCTTGCATAGTCATTGAATATTTGAGAACTATTCAATCAAATATCTGATCGTATTTGAAGTCTTCGCATATGAAGAGATCACTAAAAATCTTACGTAAATATGAATATTTCGATTTGTCATCAACATCAAGAAAATTGACATGATGAAAATAAATCGCGAATTTCTTAGAAAGATTGTTGCAAAGATCTTTGATATTAATGATTTTCTTCATCTTTAAGATGAGCTTCTTCTTTTGCTTCTGCTTTCATCTTAATTCAGATCTTTAAATCTCATCTTCACATTCACAAGATAAGCATTCAAAAAAGCATGTTATATTTATTAATCTCATCATTTTCTTGAATGAGAATAACAAATTGCAGCATTGCTCATTTGTCAGTCTTCTGATAAATTCATGAATAAGTAAACAACTCAGAATTCTTGCTGATTTAATAACTTTCATCATCTTTGCTGACAGACTTTTCATCTCTTGCTGAAAAATCTGTCAGAACATTTTCTGTAAAGTTTCATGATTTTTGTATTGTCTTCAGCTATTATTTCAATGCAGTGTACTCAAAAAATCTTGCAACGTGTATAAATTCTGTTCAAATAAACAGATTGTTGCTTCAGCTCAGTTAATAACATTAATCAGCTGATCAGAGATTTATTAAATCATTGTTACAAGCGTATCAAGACTGATAAGACTGAACAAGACTGAAGCTCTAATTAATTCGCAGTGAACGCTAGCGAGTTTTCTGCGTAATGATTAGAGCTAATCAGCGAGCTAGTCAGGTTTGACTCAGATATGACTCAGATATGACTCAATCTCTTTTTCTTTCCCAACACTCTTTTCTTTCACCAACATCTTGTTCATCTACATCACATTCTTCTCATGTCACAAACACATTTCTTTTAAGTCTAACGCAGTCTTTGAACATTACATAAATAGAAGCTTTTGTATCAATCTTCTTCTGTATTCTTAATATTCAGTTATAGCTATCTTTAAAGATCAAGCACTATCAACTCTGATCTTCATTGATTGTATCATTTAGACATGATTCTGACATTATATTAAGAATTCGTTAATCATATGATACTGATCTTATTACTCATTCAACATACTCATTTAGACAGAATGAGTCTAAAGAAATTCATTTATCTGATGATCAATGACAATTGAAAGATAGAACAGCACTAAAGAGTTGAATAGAATCAACGACGAGACTGTTTAAATTGCTAGACTACTTATCACTTATTAAGTATGCAAAGTTCACTCGATTATGAGAATCACGATAAAGAATCTTCGTGAATTGCTCAAGAATGAAATCGATTGATAGATTCAATGATAAAGAACCTTCGTTGTTTGCTAGAGAATCAATCAAATCAATCAACAAACAAATTTCATCTTCTTTGTTGAAGATTGAATCTCATCTCATACGTCTTTCTTCTTCAATCATCAAGCATCATCATTCGTTCGATTTTCTTTCAAACAAATCTCATTATGTCTAGTCATTCATCTATTGAAGAACGTTTCAAAGAATTTCGAAATCATTTCTCTCAAACCTTTGATGCTGATTTCTTGAAATTACGAACGAAATCATCAAGTGCTGCATCATTCATTCATGAAGATGACGAATCATTCGCTGAAATGATAAAACTTCTCATGTTCTACGAAATTTGAAAGGCTCGAAGCCTAGCTCTTAATAAAGAAACAGATTGACTCTACGAGTTAAATAGACAACAAGAAGACGAAATCAAAGAATTGAAGACTAGACTTCAAGCTAAAGAAATCACTTCTTCTGATTTCATCTACTCTGAGCGTTCTAGATCTCAAAAAATACCTGATTCTTCGCTGTTTACTGATGAAAAGAATTCTACTTAAGAGAACTGATACGAAGAAATTCAGAATAAACTAGAGATCAACATCAATCTCTTTCTTAATGAACGAGTCAAATTGAGCTATATACATTCTAGATTATTCGATGATGCAGCTGAGATCACTCAAGCTAGACGCGAACGTGACTGTATTAATCTTTATAAGATTGTCGACGATCTTTTGAAAGAGCTAGCTCAATTGTTCAATGATTCAAATAAGAAAGTCAACTTTCGTAGAAAATACTACAACTTAATTCAAGAATTCAAGAAATTCAATGAATTTTATACTCAGTTTCAACATTTATCTTTCTATCTAAACTATCACAAGAAGTAACTGATCATTGATCTGAAAGATAAAGTACATCTCTGTCTTTGATTCATTTGAATAGATCAATTAGTTTAATCTGATTCTTTAAAGAATATTCATTTCTATCTGATTCATTTGAATAATGATCAGCGAGTCATTCAAGAGATCAAGAACAAGATCAAACGCATTAATGATGTTTCAAAGACTATCTTTCATAAAGTGACTGTTATCACTCAGCAATCATTTAATCATTCAAAGTTTAATCATTTAAAGTCGTGTGACGCGGTTTTAACTAGCGTCAAAGAAACAGATCTTCTAGTTGAAACCTGTTTTATATGTCATAAATCAGATCATAACTCTAAAGAGTGCTTGAATCAACCTACTAAAATCAATGCAGTGAACAATGAATATAATTATTTTGATATCAATTTCAATTCAAATTTCGATTCAAAAAACTAGTCATTTCTTCAAAAGTCATTGAAGAAATAAAAATTATATCTTTGTGCAAACTAGATGAAATTCTATCGAAAGAAAATTACTTTGAAAAGTCGTTTCTAATTAACGCTCATCTCATCTCTCAGAATCAATCTTTCAGCCTTTGTTCTCTAATAGACAGTGATTCAGTCATCTACATGATCATACATTCTAATCTAGTCGATAAAGTATGTGAGAAACTGAAAATTCAATCTATATCACTGACAAAAGAGAAGCTAATAAAAAATTATGATGGAAAGATATTTAAGAAGATCATCACTCATAAAATTCTACTCAATCTCATCATTGAAAGTCATAAGAAATTAACTGTATCAATGCTGATAGCTGATATTGATCATCATGAAGTCATATTGAGTAAGCTTTGAATGAACAAAAACGAAATATTATTGAATATGCAAAACGACGTCATTGTTTTTTTGAATCAATTGAATACTTCTATTTCGATTTTTTCGATTCTTCTCAATTCAAAGCACTCAAGTTAATTGCGATCAACTTTGTCTTCTTCAATCACTCAGACTAAGATCTTTATGATGCTCAAACAACTCATTCAAAAAGAGTCATTCTCGATTTGAAGCATAGATGCAGCTTCATTCAAAACACTGTTGAATTATTTAAAGAAGAACAAGATTAAAGTCTTTGCTTTATTCATAATGAACATCAATAGAAAAATCGCGTACAATACTTAGTGCGATTTGAACGCTCTAAACATCTCTTCAATCAATGAAACGACTCAGAATTTGAAAGATATTAAAGCGAAGCTGTCATCAAAATATCATGAGTTTCTAGATGTTTTTGATCAAGCTCAATTAAATAAACTACTCTTTCATCGCTTCTATGATCATAAAATCGAGCTCATCAGTGATTCAACGTTTTCTCGCTGTCAAGTCTATTGAATGTTTTCTGTCAAACTTCTGAAAGTAAAGAAGTACTTAAACGAGAATCTATTGAAAAGATTCATCACTTCTAGCCAGATTTTCTATTTCTTTCCCGTTTTATTCGTTCTCAAAGCAAATGAAGATCTTTGATTCTGCGTGAACTATTGAAAGCTAAATGTCATTTTCAAAAGAAATAAATACTCTCTATCGTTGATAGACGAGATCATTGATAAAATAGTGAGTTGCAAGCATCTGACTAGATTGAACATCATATCAGCGTTCAACAAACTTCAAATGCATTTCAATAATGAGAATTACATCACTTTTATCACTGCTTTAAAAGCATATAAATACAAGATGCTATCATTCAAACTGACTAATGAATCGATCTTCTTTCAGCAATATATGAATGACATTCTATGAGACTTTCTGAACGACTTTTGTCAAGTCTATCTAGATGACATTCTCATTTATAGCAAAATGAGAAAGAAACATAAAGATTACATCAAACTAGTATTAAGTCAACTACGTGAAGCTGAACTGCAGATGAATATTTGAAAGTGCGATTTCAATGTAAAAGAGACTGTCTTTCTAGAAGTTATTGTATCAGAACTAGATTTTTGTATGAATCTCAGCAAAGTGACAGTCATAGTCAGCTGAATCACTTCAATCAATCTAAAAGAAATTCAGAGCTTCGTGAAATTTGTTAACTTCTATCATCGTTTCATTAAGAACTTCTCGAAGCTAGTCAAATCATTCATTCAACTGACTAGAAAGAACATATTTTTTGTTTGAAACAAGATCTGTGTTCAAGTCTTTGACAATCTAAAGAAACAAGTCAGCTCAATCTTAGTACTTCGTCACTTTGATCTCAAACGACAAGCTATTCTGAAGATTGATGCTTCAAACTATGTAAAAGATGAAATACTATCTCAGTATGATGACGAGAAAGTTCTTCATTCGATGATCTTCTACAGCAAAAGCATGATTCTCGCTGAAATGAATTATCACATCTATGACAAGAAATTGCTAGTCATTATTCAATGCTTTGAATACTGACGACTCAAGCTGAAATGCATTGAACTACTAATTCAGATGTTCATCGATCATCAGACTTTGAAGATCTTCATGAAAAACAAACAGTTGAGTTGATGACAAGTCAACTATCTGAACATTTTATCGAAGTTCAACTTTCAGATCATCTTTAGATCAGGTAAAATGAACACTAAAGTCAATGCTTTAATCAGAATGCTTTTAGTGAACGTTTTTGAATCAGCTCAGCATCTTAAAGATCATTTTCAGACTATTCTGATTCTTGATAGAGTCAATGTTCTATCTATTGAATTGAAAGCAAATCTCTATCAACAAGTACGAATGATCAATCAAACAGATGAGCTCTGCAGCGAATATAGACAAGCTATGAACGAAAACAAGATCAAATTTCATATCACTAAACTGAAGAACTGCGAAATCATTGATGACGTTCTATTTAGAAAAGATCTACTGTGAATCTCTGAGAACATGCACACGAAATTACTATAAGAAGTGCATGATCAATCTTCAATCTCTTATCTCGACAATAAACAAATCATTGATCTAGTTCAGCGTTTCTACTATTGATCAGATCATGAAGTTACTATTTGATGATACATTCAAAACTGTCATGCATGTCAGTGAAGCAAAGTTTCTAGAAATAGCATCAATGAACTTCATCATTCTCTCTTGATTTCACAGAAACGCTGAAAAGATATAGCTATGAACTTCATCATTGAACTATTTTTGTCAGAAGAATATAACGTCATTTGCACAATCATATGTCATCTCATCAAAGAACGTCACTATGTTTTCTGTCATTGAAGAGATGATAACATCTCAGTTGAAAAAACGATTTGAATCATGCTATGAGACATCTATCAACTGCATGATTTATTCAGTTCTATTGTTTCAAACAGAGACTTTCAATTCATATCAACTATGTGAAAAAGTCTTTGCAAGCGACTGAGAATCACAGCTAGTCTATTCACAGTTTATCATTCTGAGATTGATAATCAATTGAAATGAGTCAATCAAGACGTCAAACGCGAACTTAGAATTTACTGCAATTACATGCAGAACGACTGAGTCAAATGAATATCTATGATGAAATTCAGCGACAATTTCAATATCTTCTCAATCACTTCAATGATTTCTTTCTACTTTAATAAAGAATTTCATTCTTGAATGAGTTTCGATTCAGATACAATTGACTATGAAACAACTTGTGAACGACTTGAAGCTAGAAAAGCAGATGATATTGTCATTTAAATGAAAGAGTTATTGAACTTCAATCATCAACAATTGAAAAAGATGAAGCTGATCATTGAAGTTCAAATCAATAAACACAGATGAGACGTCACATATGAAGTAAATAACTGAGCTTGACTATCTTTCAGAAATGTCAAAACAACGAGACTTTGCAAAGATTTGAAAGACAAACAGCTAAATTTCTATCAAATCACTATCAAAGTGAGTATCTTCTATCATCTTCATTTATCAATCAGCATGAAGCATCTGCATTTGATGTTCAGCTCAAAGCTACTGCAATCGTATTCAGAAGACTCTCTATCAAAACAGCATTTAGAATCACTCAGATCAATCACTATCAAAGACAATAAACATTGAGAGATAAACGATATATTGAACTTTAGATGCTATCGAGATTGAATACAGTACAAAGTCAAATGAACAGATTTAGATAAAAACGACGAATGATACTATGTCGATAAAGAGAAATTCAATGATTCAGAGAAAGTTTTGAATGAATTTCATAAGCTATATTCAAACAAATCGTGCTAAATATCGAAATAACTATTAACAAAAGCGAGCAAATGAACTACATTCATGTAAACATGAATTTTCGAAGAAAGAAGTAATGTTACGAGCGTATCAAGACTGATAAGACTGAACAAGACTGAAGCTCTAATCAATTTGCAGTGAACGCTAGCGAGTTCTCTGCATAATGATTAGAACTAATCAGCGAGCTAGTCAGGTTTGACTCAGATATGACTCAGATATGACTCAATCTCTTTTTCTTTCTCAACACTCTTTTCTTTCACCAACATCTTGTTCATTTACATCACATTCTTCTCATGTTACAAACACATTTCTTTCAAGTCTAACGCAATCTTTGAATATTACATAAATAGAAGCTTTTGTATCAATCTTCTTCTGTATTCTTAATATTCAGTTATAGCTATCTCTAAAGATCAAGCACTATCAACTCTAACCTTCATTAATTGTATCATTTAGACATAATTCTGACAATTATTATGTTACAGAAGTTAAAGTCAATGTGCAACAGAATGAATGAAAGATGAGAGAAAATCAATGACATCAAGTCAAGAAATTTTTGTATGATTGAATGAAATCTTGATGAAAGATGATAGAGCAGAAGTTGAAGATCTTTAATGTACTTTTGACGTAGCTTCTCTGTGAAACTTGAATCAATTCTTTGTGATATCTCTCATGATGCAACAAAGAATCTGTCATAGCATTATCAGCAATGTTTAAGCATCAAGTAGAGAGAACAACTTATCATGCAAGATTCATCATGAGATCTGCTTGCAAGACTAAGTTTTCTTCAGAGTTTTCAACATAGTTATTTGCAAGACAAAACTCAAGATAATTGATGTCTGAAATTCTGTTCAAAGAATACACTAATGCTGTCTCTTGACTTGTATTTTCAAGCTATTCATAATATGCAATGATAAAAGCTAAATTGTCATGAATCTTTCTTGCGAGAATCGTAATCTTAAGATTCAGTAATAGTGACTGTAGTTGAAACTGAACAACGAACTCAAAATAAGTTTCATTGTAAATGATGTAGCTGCAACTTTCTTGAATTGAAACTGATATTATGTTATCTTTAATTAAGACTGCAACTTTCTCGTCACAAGCTTCATGCATGACAAACGTTTTTATAAAGAACTCAACAATGAAAATGTCAAGAAAGTACTAAACATAAGCAGACATTACTTACAAGTAAATGTGTAGATTGTAATGCTGATGCAGATAAGAGAAAACGCGTTTGTTGTAGGTAAAATTAGCTTATGAATTTTTTTTAAAATATGAATTCACTGCAAGGTCAGTATCAAAATTTCTTTGAGCAAAGCTCAAAGCTTGAGAATATGTGTTTAACAACTTAATCTCATAATACTTTTCATCACATCATGTTTTAAAGTGCATATGATTATCACGTTCTAAATGAGTCATCAAGAACAATTAAGCTATCTAAAAGTGATGATGATTTCACTGTTTTTCAAGTCATTACTTACTCGTTTTCAAGAGATTTAAATAAATGATCGTAATAACATCTGACTTTCAAATAATGCTGCGCAATCATTCACAATGTTTCTCGCTCTCGAAAATCACATTAGTTTAGCTCATCAAGAAATAATCTTGACTGTCACAAAAGTTTTTTTGAGATCAGCAACACTGATTAACTTTGATTGAGTCTTGTCAATGTTAAACACTTGATGATTTTCAGAAGTTTTCTTTGCATGCATTTTATTAGCAGCACATACTCGCAGCTTCTCATTCTTAAGCTCGAATGTTCACTCAGTTTGTTGAGAAGCAAAGCAGTCATAAATAGCTGTCTCATTCAACATTATAGTCTCTTGATTGAGAATGAGTTCAAACATGCTTTCAGACACGTTCTTAAGACGAATCTAAAGTTCAAGAAGAAATAACAAATTGTTTCTGATCAAGTAGAAGATAAATTTGATGAAGAAGACTTTCTTAATGATAAAAAAATCAAGCATTGAGTCATCTTGATACTTATATGCAACGAACTTATCTGAAGAGTGAAGAACGAATATATGTTCATGAATTTTGCTGAGATTGACAGCGTCAATTGTCGTAGCTTTGATTCAACAATTGCAAGAATTTTCAATACTGATCTTTAATATGACTATGTTGAAAAAAGTCTTGAAGTGATCATGAATAAGATGAATCTCAAGCTTGATGTGAGCATTATGATAAACGAAGAGCTCAACAAGACTTTGAATATATGTCTCAGATACTTCTGACTGTTGAAAGTCATTAAGAAGTTCATTGTATTTATGAACTTGTTACTACACAGAAGCATCTATAAGAGAGATTGAATGACTTACATCACATGACTGTCATTCAAGTCAATAAAATTGAGAGTCTCGTTGACATCTGAAACAGTAAAAGATTGAGCTACATAAGTAATCATAATATGAGAAAGATGTAATCAAATGTAATTTAATAAAATAAGAAAGTACTTTTGAATGTTTGATTGAAATTTGCAACAAAAGCACTTCAGTTAACTTAAAGAATAATTCAAGACATAGTTAAACAAGTATTTTGCTTTATACAATAAGACATTTGTAAATCATTGCTTTTACTCAATTGCAGCTTGCTCACAAGATTATTGATCATTTGAGATGAGACAATTCAAAGCTTTCAACCACTTATCTGAATCTTGTTCGTCAATCATGAATGCATGCATCAGAAGTTTCCCTTCATTGCTGAGTCATTTAGAACTGAAAAGAGTCACAACTATGTTTCATTATCATTGAAAAGACAGCGAAATGAGCTAAAATTAGAAACCTGAATGCTATTTTCTCAAGCACTGAAGTTAAACTTTGTTACAAGATTAAAGATTGAAATTGTTGATTTGTTAAATGCATTTTGTTGATATCTTGATCATTTACAGTCTGACAGAATTAGTCAAATACATCACATCTGTTCTACTGATTTCTTCGTTCTTAGAGTTCAGTTTTCTGATCTATCAATGTGATGTTAATGCTTACACATGCACACTTTCAAACGTTCTCAATTTCTACATCAACGTCTCTACTGTGTCTTGTTATTCTGTGCAAGTGATAGCTCATGAAGCATATTATGTGCATAATAACAGATGTCTGAGCGTAATGAATAAAAACATGATGTGCTGATAAATTTCGCTATGCTGAATGCTGAAAGTTGATATGTTGATAAGAATTAGCAGTAAGAATTTCAAGAATGAAAACAGATGATTGCGAAAGTATTACAACAATGCACTTCTGACTTTCAGCATTCTCTTCTGAAGTCGTATCTTGTTCTTTGCATTTGCATTCACTTCAAACTTTCGACATTCACTTTTAATTGAGAGCATTTATGACGATTTCTTTTATCTTTTGAAGTGAAAGATTATGATTACTCACAAATATTCTTGAACATTTTAGAAGTCAAGTTTTTAAAGAAGCTTGAAGTCATAAATCTTAATTCTCTTTCTACTTCTAGAAAGAGACTGAAACTTGATGCTGAAAACTTTTTCAACATTAACATGAGCGCAAGCTGAGTTCATTTAAAGCACTTGCAAACGTTACTAATCACTTAAAGTTAGCTCTTATTTGACATTTAGTTGCGAAAAGTCTTGATGCTTTTGAAACTTTGATAGCTTAAATTATCTTCAGCAGAGATGTTGTAAAGCACAGTTCAAAAGTTGAGCTTGAAAGACGAGAAAACATCTTCACAGTTCAATCACTGTCATAAAATGAGTCAAATATTAATGTTTTAGTATTAAACATTTCAAACAACAAGAAATTCAACTCTTAAGAAATCGCTGAGAAATTATCTTTCTTCAGCTACATTTAACGTCATTCAACACATATATTAAAATGCTTTAAAGTATTCATCTCAGAAAACTGCTGACAAATATCTTTCTTTACAATATTAAGCTCAAAATCTTGAATGAGAACATTCTATTATCTTGTCGCTCTATCTAATGAGAATTTTCAATCATTGAATTATTTCTCGACAGTATAGCATTATGTGAAAATTACGCGCTGTAGTTTGTGTGAAGTCTGCTTCGCAGTGTGAGCAAGAAAATTTCGTCGTCACGTTTGACTTTTCTCATTGATGTCTCTGTAAACTGAGAAGCGTTGAGAATTGATGTTCATTACAGTCGTGATTTCAACATTAGAGTTTGAATGAAATCTTCAAGATTTCAATGAATTCAATAAATGTATGCAAATGCGCAGAATTTTGTCAAGAGATAGACGTGAAGTACGATGATCATAAGTTCACGTTAAACATAACGTAGTCTGACTAGCGTGATAAATATGATTCTAGAGAGAAAAAAGCTGAAAATGTTGAATCAACAATTAAAATGACTTCAAGAGAATCATTGATAAAGCACTCTGCAGAATCGTAGAAATTGAATGACACATGCTGTTGAAATCATGCCTAGAAACTAATCAGAGAGCGTGCGTGACTAGTATGTTTGATCAATAAAGATAGCTATGACTAAGACTTTAAGAATACAGAAGAAAGAAGGTACAAAAGATAAGAAGAACACGCTTTATATAGTAGTTACTTAGATCAACGCTAGTCTCAAAGAGAACGTGTTGAAACACAAGAAAAATGTTGATTCAAAAGATGTTTGCAACACAAAGAAATATGTTTGTCTAGAAATCTGTTGACTATTCATAATACAAAGAAGTGTGTTTATCTAGAAGACAATAGAAGCTGATTTAGAAGATGTTAGAAAAGAAAAAAGATGCTGAGTTATATCTGAGTCAGATCTGAGTCAAATTTAAATCAGATCTCGACTAAATCTTGACTAGCTCTAATCAATACGCAGTGAACTCACTAACGTTCATTGCGAATTGATTAGAATTTGATCTTTGACACATTCATAACATTATCTCTCTCTTCGAAAATTCATGTTCACATAAATAGAACAAATGAAACGCAAAATATTTTCACTGTTTTTCAATTTAGTGTGACTTGTCTGAATAAAGCTTATGAAATTCAACTAGAACTTCTTTCAAGCTCTCAAATTCTTCTTTATCGACATAGTATCATTCATCATCTTGATTTAATCTTGTTCATTTGATCTTATATTGTATTCGATCTTGATAGCGTCTATAGTTCAAAATGTCATTCATCTTTCAATGCTCATCATCTTCAATAGTGAGAGATTTAGAAGATTTCAAATGCTGTTTTGACAACGAGTCTTTAAGATAAAAACGTAATAGCTTCAAGCTGAACATTAAATGCAGCTTCTTCATGCTTATTAATAAATGAAGATGATAGAAGATTTCAACTTTGACAGTGATTTGATAGAGTTTTAACTGTTTATCTTTTAAATCTTTACATAATCTAGTTGTCTTTATGTTTCTAGAGAATAATCAAACTCAGTCATCTACTTCATAAATGATGTTGTCAAGAAATAGAATACAGATGCAATATAAAAAGCTTCGAAATCAACAGAATAAGCATGAATATATGCAACGATCAATCTAGTAAATAGATAGATTTAGAAAATAGACTAGATACAGATGACTAGATAGATAAATAGATGAATAGATATGTCTCTATGTAAATGTCTTCATCTAGAAAAGAGGTGAAAAGATGAGTAAAAAGATGAAGAAGAAAACTTCGCTCAAGAAATCTCTATAAATGATAGTCAATGTTCTCATGAACTTTGAAGATGCAACTCAATAGTCATGCTCGAAAAATCTCTATCAATAGTAATCAATGTTCTCATGAATTCTGAAGATGCAACTTAATAGCTTTGCTCAAAAAACCTCTATGAATAATAGTTTATATTCTCATAAATTCTAGATGCGGTTGAATCAATGCTGTTTCATGAGTCATTGAGAAATGAGACTTCGCTTCACGACAACGTCTCGTTTATGTTTATTAATCTGAGACTCTGAGCTTCGATGATGTGCTTCGTCTTTTTCAACTGCTGATGATCGAAGATAAGAAGCTCTTTCATTCAAATGATAATATTGTCTGCTTTTCTAGCTTCAAGACGTTCATGAATTGTTTCATAATTAGTCGTATCTGAATTGAAACTTATTCGTGAGTGAAAACTTTTATTAAAGTAGAACGAAGTTATTGAGATGATCGAGAAGATATTGAAATTCTCGCTGAATTTCATCATGAAAAGTCATTTTGCTCAGTCATTCTGCATGTAGTTACAGTAGATTCTTAATTTGCGTTCAACATCTTGATTAACTCATTTTGATTAATCATCAATCTCAGAATGATAAACTGTTGATAAACTAGCTGTGATTCTTAGTCATTTGCAAAGACTTTGTCACATTGTTGATATGAATTGAGAGTCTCTGTTTGAAACAATAGAACTGAGTAGATCATGAAGTCAATAAACATTTCATAGCATAATTTAAACCGTTTCTTTGACTGAGATTTCATCGTCTTTTCAATGACAGAGAACATAATGATGTTTCTTGATGAGATAACATATGATTGTGCAAATGATGTTATATTCTTCTGATAAAGATAATTCAATGATGAAGTTCATAACTATATTTTTTCAGCGTTTCTGTGAAATCGAAAGAGAATGATGAAATTCATTGATGCTATTTCTAGATGTTTTGCTTCGCTGACAAGCATAATAGTTTTGAATGTATCATCTAATCATTGCTCAATGATCTGATCAATAGTAGAAACGCTGAATTAGATCAACGATTCTTCTATTATCAAGATGAGAGGTGAAAGACTGATCATGAATTTCCTGCAGCAATTTCATATGCATATTCTCTGAAACTCACAGTAAGTCTTTTCTAAATAAAACATCATCAACAATCTCACAGTCTTCTAGATTAATGCTATGAAATTTGAGCTTGTTTTCGCTTATAGCTTGTCTATATTCATGACAAAACTCATTCATTTAATTGACAACGCGTATTTGTTGATAGAGATTAGCTTTCGATTCAATAAATAGAACATTTACTCTATCAAGAATCAGAATGATCTGATAGTGATCTTCAATGCGCTGAGCTGATTCAGAGATGTTCATCATGAGCATTCTGATTAAAGCATTGACTTTAGTGTTTATTTTGTCTGATTGAAAAATGATCTGAAAGTTGAACTTGAATAGAATGTTTAGATAGTTGACTTGACGTTGAGTTAACTGTTTGTTTTTCATGAAGATCTTCAAAGTCTGATGATTGATGAATATTTGAATGAGTAATTCAATGCATTTAAGCTTGAGTTTTCAGTGTTTGAAACATTGAATAATGACTAGCAATTTCTTGTCATAGATGTGATAATTGCATTCAGCGAAAATCATGCTCTTGCTGTAGAAGACTATCGAGTGAAAAACATTCTCATCATCATACTGAGATAGTATTTCACCTTTTACATAGTTTGAAGCATCGATTTTCAGAATAGTCTGACGTTTGAGATCAATATGTCGTAGTACTGAAATCAAGCTGACTTGTTTCTTTAGATTGTCAAAAGCTTAAACACAGACTTTGTTTTAAACAAAAGACGTGTTCTTTCTAGTCAGCTGAATGAACAATTTGACTAGCTTCGAGAAGTTTTTAATGAAACAGCAATAGAAGTTAACAAATCTTACGAAGTTCTGAACTTCTTTTAGATTGATCAACGTAGTTCAGTTGACTATGACATTCACTTTGATAGAGTTCATACGAAGATCTTATTCTGACACTATGACCTTTAAGAAGACAATTTCTTCTACATTGAATTCGCACTTTTGAATATCTACTTGTAGATCAGCTTCTTGCAGATGATTCAATATCATTTTGACATGTTGTTGATGTTCTCATTGAGTTTTGCTGTAGATCAGAATGTTGTCTAGATAGACTTGACAGAAGTCATTTAAAAAGTTTTATAAAACATTATTTATATACTGCTGAAACGAGACAGAATCATTGATAAGTTCAAAGAATAGAATCTTTGATTTGTATGCTTTTAAAGCGATAATAAAGATAGTGTAGTTCTCACTATCGAAATGCATTCGTAGTTTGTTGAACGTCAAAATAATATTCAGTCGAGTCAAATATTTGCAATCAACTATTTTGTCAATCATCTCATTTATAGACTGATCGCGTCAAGTCGAGTATTCGACTCGAAAAGTGTCGAGTCGAGTTGGAATTTTTTTGAAAAAGTGTCGAGTCGGGTTGAGAAGTTGAACTCAAGCACTCGAGTTGAGTTGAGAAGCTTGACTCGACAACTCGACTCGAAAACTTGACTCGACTCAACAAAATATTAGATAGATGTAAATAGCTTGATCGAACAGTCTACATGATTTTCCTTCATGACTTTCTACCATGTTTTCCCGTCATGACTCTCTATCAAAGTCAAATGATCTTCATGTTTTCTCGTCATGTTTTTCGTCATGTTTCTCTTCATGTTTCCCTTCATGTTTCTCTTTATGTTTCCCTTCATGTTTCTCTTTATGTTTTTCTTCATGTTCTTCTTTATGTTTCTCGTCATGACTTTCTATCAAACCTCTCTATCAAACAGCCTTCATGATTTCCCGTCATGACTTTCTATCATGACTTCTCTTCATGACTCTTCTTCATAGCTTTTCTTCATGACTTTTCTATCATGACTTTCCTATCATTGTTAGAAACCTGCCTAGAGCGAGTCAGATAGAAGTGTCATTTAACTAGAAGATAAATGCTAAGAAAGAAAGATAGCTACGGGAAAGAAGCTGACTACATATGTGTGTTCCTCAGCCGACGCTAGACTCAATAGAAACTAGTCAAGGTGACGGAGCGAGAATAGGCCTGATAAGGCTAGAAGGCTGAGCCTGGCAAGGCTAGGATCGTGACATTATCCCTCCCCTTCGACGATTCATGTTCGCATGAATGTATTTTCTGCTCGACTCGATTGATTGCTCAATCATGATTTCACAGACTCAGACCTGTTAAATCGTGATTGATTGAATTGTCGATTAGCGCGATTTGTTCGAGTATTGAATATGAAAATCGTCAACGACCTTTTGAGCGTTCATAAATTCGTCGTCATCAGCGTTGTATCAATTGAGATCATTGTCATAGTCATTTCATTTGACTCTATACTGAAGCCGTCTTTGATATCGGCGAGAATTCAATATATCATCGATTTCCCACTCGTCTTCGTCGTTTATCACTATTGAACCTGAGAGTTCGTTCTTTTGATCAGGCAAGAGATCGTCGGCGACAGAGCGAAGCAGGTCAGAATGAAATACATCATGAACATGCATAGACTCTGATAATTTCAGTTTATATGAAGAGTCGACAAGATCTAGATTGGTGAAAGAATCGAGCATTTTGTCATCTAACTTCTTGAAAGATCTCGCTGTAACGATGTTTCTTTCATTCAGAAACATCTTTGATTCGATCTCGTAATCAACTTCTTTTCTATGCTTATTGACTTGTTTCATCATTTGTTCTCGTGTTTTGGCTAGCGACTCGCGAGCAAACTTCAGTGTTTTGTTCATATTTTCAGATATATTCTCGACTTTAGTCGTCTGCAAGCGTTCACGGAAACTTTCATATTCGATGACATCGAGTTCAAAGCTCATACGAGAATGAAAGTCTTTGTTTAGAAAGAAAGAGATCGAGAAGATGACTGAGAACAGAGCATTATTGTCGACGAACTCGATCATGA
>JAABVA010000390.1_pt1 | contig 56843 bp, 52 predicted proteins | sample 5560331 | NCBI WGS metagenome assembly JAABVA01 (sample SAMN12812661, study PRJNA571458) | rock metagenome | isolation source: Antarctica rocks | place: Antarctica: Victoria Land, Mt New Zealand sud | collected 2016-01-07
CGGTCAAGGGCGCCGCAATCGAGGTCGGCGAGAACGGGGGCGATACGGTCAAGGCCGAAGCCCAGGAGGACGGCACTTTCTTGTTGCGTGCGCCTTGGCTAGACGTCCCAGGCAAGCACGACCTGACATTCGCGATCGCTGCCGGGGACACGGCCGACCTGATGGCGTCCAGCATCGAGCTTCCGCAGGCGGAGCATGCCGCGGCCGCGCAGGCCCTGCCGCGTGGGCGCGCCCGTGAGCTCCTGGGCGAGCGCAAGGGGCTGGTGACGACCGCCCTTGCCTTCCTGCTGGGCGTGTTCACCGTCCTGGCTATCCAAGCCCGCGGCAGGTGGCGTGCCGTCTCCGCAGCCACCGCCCTCGGGGTCGGCGTGGTGATGGGCGGCGTCGCGTTCGCCCATGGCGGCGTCGATGACGGCGACAGCCCAGCCCCGGCCGCAGTGGTCGGGGACGCGCCACGCCGCCTCCCGGACGGCGCCGTATGGATGCTCAAGGACGCACAGCGGCTGCTGGCCGTTCAGACAGTGCTGGCGGCCGAGACAAGCGCATCGCGCACCGTCGAGGTCATGGGGCAGGTCGTGTCGGACCCAAGCGCCGCCGGTCGCGTGCAACCGAGCCAAGCCGGACGAATTGAACCCGGCGAGAAGGGCCTGGCCCATGTGGGCCAGCAGGTGAAGGCGGGCGACGTCCTGGCCGTGGTCGCCCCGGCCATCGCATCCGTCGAACGCGGCACGGTGGGTTCGCAGGTCGCCGACATCGACCAGCAGGTCCGGCTTGCGGAGCAGAAGGTCGCCCGTCTGTCCGGGCTGGCTGGCAGCGTTCCAGGCAAGGACATCGACGAGGCCCGCACCGAGCTATTGGGTGCACGTGCCCGGCGAGCGGCCCTCTCGCCAACGCTGGCCGGGCGGGAGGTCCTGCGCGCGCCGGTCAGCGGCGTCGTCTCGGTCGCCAACGCCGTCGCCGGGCAGTATGTCGAAGGCAAGGACATCGTCTTCGAGATCGTCGACCCGGCGCGCCTTTGGGTGGAGGCGATCACGTTCGACCCGTCGCTGGCTGCCACCATCAAGGACGCATCCGCGGTCACGGCCGACAGCAAGCCGCTCAAGGTCGAGCTCGTCGGCGTCGGACTGACACTACGGCAGGGCGCACTGCCCCTTCAGTTCCGCATCATTGTTCCGCCGGCAGGCCTGACTATAGGCGCTCCGGTCACAGTCATCGCAAGCGTAGCCGCTGATGCGACCGGCGTGGCTCTGCCCCGGTCCGCCGTAGTCAGGATGCCGAATGGCGGCTCGGCCGTGTGGGACCACGTTTCGGCTGAGCGCTTCGTGTCCCGTCCGATCCGCATGCAGCCGCTGGACGGCGCTAACGTGCTGGTGCTGGCGGGCCTCAAGCCGGGGCAGCGCATCGTCACGCAAGGCGCCGACCTGCTGAACCAGGTACGCTGATGGGCTCGCTGTTCAATGCACTGGTCATAACCAGCCTGCGGAACCGGCTGTTCGTCATGGCCGGGGCGCTTGTGCTGATTGTTTACGGCAGCTATGCCCTGACCAAGCTGCCGGTCGACGTGTTCCCCGATCTGAACCGTCCGACTGTGACGCTGATGACCGAGGCTGCGGGGATGGCGCCGGAGGAAGTCGAGCAGCTCGTCACCTATCCGCTCGAGACGGCGATGAACGGCATGCCGGGCGTCTCCCGCGTCCGCTCGGTTTCCGGCGTCGGCCTGTCCGTCGTCTATGTCGAGTTCGACTGGGGCACCAATTTGCTCCAGAACCGCCAGCAGATCGCCGAACGGCTGGCGACCGTCCGCGAGCAGATGCCTGCGGGCGTCTCGCCGCAGATGGGACCGATTACCTCCATCATGGGCGAGATTATGCTGATCGCCATGTCCGCCGATGTGGTCCCAGGGTCCACGGCCGTGGCGGCAAGCCCAATGGAATTGCGCGAGCTCGCCGACTTCACAGTCAGGCCTCGGCTGCTCTCCATCCCCGGCGTGGCACAGGTCATCCCGATCGGCGGCGAGGTCCGGCAATTCCAGGTCACGCCAAACGTGGCGATGATGGCGCTGCTCGACGTGTCCCTAGACGAGGTCGAACGCGCAGTGAGGCAGTTCGGCACCAATACCGGCGGAGGGTTTGTCGATCAGAACCGCGCGGAATACGTCATCCGCAACATCGGGCGCACGACGCGGCTTGAGGACCTGCGCAGCCTCGTCGTCACTGTGCGCGCCGGGCAGCCCATCCTGCTCGGGCAAGTCGCCACCCTGGATTATGCGGCCAAGTTCAAGCGCGGGGACGCCGGGGCGAACGGCAAGCCTGCCGTCATTCTCTCCGTGCAGAAGCAGCCCGGCGCGAACACCGTGCCGCTGACGCAGCAGGTCGAGCACGCGCTTGGCAAGCTTGACCGCACGCTTCCGCCGGGTGTCAAGGCGGACACGGTGCTGTTCCGGCAGGCCAACTTCATCGAGGCCTCGGTCGGCAACGTCGAGGACGCGCTGCGGGATGCGGTCGTTGTCGTCGCCCTCGTGCTGTTCGCGTTCCTGCTGAACGTTCGGACGACGGCCATCTCGCTGACCGCCATCCCGATCTCGCTGCTCATCACCGTCCTGGTGTTCCAGGCCCTTGGCCTTTCCATCAACACGATGACCCTGGGCGGGCTGGCGATCGCCATCGGCGAGCTGGTCGACGACGCTGTGGTCGGGGTCGAGAACGTCTATCGGCGGCTCAAGGAGAACCGCGCGACGGAACGGCCCCGCCCAGTGCTGGAGGTGGTAGCGGCTGCCAGCCAGGAGGTCCGCTCGGGCATCATCTACGCCACCCTGATCATCATCCTGGTTTTCATCCCGTTGTTCGCGCTGACCGGCATCGAAGGCCGCCTCTTTGCCCCGCTCGGCATCGCCTACATCGTCTCCATCCTGGGCAGCCTCGTTACCTCCATCACGGTGACGCCGGTGCTCTGCTACTACCTCATTCCCAGCATCAAGCACCTGTCGGAGCGGGAGAGCCCGCTGGTCCGCTGGCTCAAGCGGGGCGACACGCGGCTGCTGCGCTGGTCATTCGGGCATACAGGCCTCCTGGTCGGCATCGCCGCGGTCGCTGTGGTTCTTGCAGGATTCGCCGCCACCCGGCTGCCCCGGGCATTCCTGCCGCCGTTCAACGAGGGCACCCTGACGCTCGGGATGACGTTTGCGCCCGGCATCAGCCTTGCGGAGGCCAACCGCCTGGGCAGTGTCGCTGAGCGGCTGATCCTGCAGGTGCCCGAGGTGAAAACGATCGGACGGCGGACTGGACGCGCCGAACTCGACGAGCACGCCGAAGGTGTCCACTCCAGCGAGATGGACGTGGACCTCCGCCCGTCGGATCGGCCGAAAGCGGCGGTGCTGGCGGACATCAGGCGCCACCTCGCCATCCTTCCAGCGGCATTCAACATTGGCCAGCCTATCGGCCACCGGCTGGAACACCTCCTATCCGGCGTGAATGCCGCAATCGCCGTCAAGATCTTCGGCGAGGACGTGGACACACTGCGCGGCTTGGCTGACCAGTTGCGCGGGCGGCTATCGTCGATCCCAGGGCTGGTCGACCTGCTTGTCGAGCGCCAGGTGCGCGTGCCGCAGCTTCAGGTGCGAATGGACTACCAGCGGGCGGCGCTCTATGGCGTGACGCCCGCCGCGGTGACGGACGCGCTCGAAAAGCTGTCCAACGGCAAGGTGGTCAGCCAGGTGGTCGACGGCCAGAAGCGGTTCGACGTCGTGCTCCGCCTGTCCGACGCCGAGCGCACGACCGATGCGCTGTCGCACCTGCTGGTCGAGACCCCCAAGGGCCGCGTGCCCCTGCGCACGTTCGCCGACGTCGTGGACGACGATGGGCCGAACCAGATCCTGCGCGAGAACGGCACGCGGCGCATCGTCGTGCAGGCAAACACCAACGGCGCCGACGAGGGCAGCGTCATCGCGGCCATCCGCACTGAGCTGGCCCGCATGGCGCTGCCGCCAGGCTATTTCACGCAGCTTGAAGGGACATTCCAAGCGCAGGAAAATTCTGCACGCCTTATCGCCGGGCTTTCCCTGATGTCGCTGGCGATGGTGTTCACCGTGCTCTACAGCCGATACCGGTCTGCGGTGCTGGCTGCGGTCATCATGGGCAACGTGCCGCTAGCGCTTATCGGCAGCGTGGTGGCGCTGTGGCTGTCGGGGCAGCCGCTGTCGGTCGCGAGCATGGTCGGCTTCATTACCTTGACCGGCATCAGCGCCCGCAATGGCATCCTTAAGGTCAGCCACTACATCAACCTGGTCCTGCACGAGAATGAGGCGTTCGGCCCGGACATGGTGGTGCGCGGCAGCCTGGAACGGCTGACCCCCGTGCTGATGACGGCATTCTCGGCAGGGTTCGCGCTGCTGCCGCTGATGATCGGCGCCGACGCCCCGGGCAAGGAGATCCTGCATCCGGTCGCAATCGTCATCTTTGGCGGCCTGGTCAGCGCGACGCTGCTGGACACGCTGCTCACCCCTGTCCTGTTCCTCAAGCTCGGCCGCAACCCGGTCGAGCGCCTGGCCGCCAGCCAGGAGGGGTCGCTGCGCCCCGCGGAAGCCTTCTGAGATAGCCCCGAAAGGAAGACCACATGCTGAAGCCTCACCTGCTGGCTGGGTTACTGGCCATCGCACCCATTGCAGCCTTTGCCCACGGCACCCCACCTGCCGCTGCGCACGGCGGGCAGGTCGTCGAGGACTCGGCCGAGCATTGGGTCGAGTTGGTCATCAAGGCCGGCCAGCTCACCATCTACGTTCTCGACGCGGACAAGAACCCGGTTCCAAGCGCCCAGCTTACCGGCAAGGCGACCGTGCTTGTCGGCGGCAAGTCGCAGCAGGCCATGTTGACGCCGGCCGAGGGGAACAGCCTGACAGGCAAGTTGGACCCGGCTGCATCCGGCAAGGTGACGGCCGTGCTCTCGCTTACGGTCGCCGGTAAGTCCGCGCAGGCGCGCTTCGCATCCGTCCAGCAATAACGCGATCACAAAGGAATTTTAGCAATGACCAGCTACAACACCTCCAAGCTTGGCCTCATAGCGGTTCTCATCGCCTTGGCTGGCCCGGCCCTCGCGCAGCAGCCCGCGGTCGTCGGGGCAGCCCCGATGCCTGGAACGGCAATGCAGCCGGGCATGCCGATGGCTGCACCCGGTGCGAGCGCCAGCCCGTCTACGCAGGCCTTCAAGGCAGCCGACGACAAGATGATGCAGGACATGAACCGCCCCATGAGCGGCGACACCGACCGGGACTTCGTCGCGGGGATGCTACCCCACCATCAGGGCGCCGTGGAGATGGCCAAGGTCGAACTGCAATACGGCAAGGATCCGGAGCTGCGTCGGCTGGCGCGCGGCATCATCGCAGCCCAGGACAGAGAGATTGCTCAGATGCAGGCTTGGCAAAGGAAGCACCCCTCGCGGTCCTGAACGCGTGGTGTGTCCGGGCGCCATGACAAAGGCAAAGCCTTGACGACGGTGGCGGCGGCGAGCGGATGCTCGCCCGACCGCTCCAGGCTGGCGGCCTACCGCAGCAGGTCTGCCTCTGTCAGCCATTGCGCAGGAGCGACGGCAGTGACTCCGGGCTTGCCCTCGGTGAGCGTGCCGATCTTGTCGACCACCAGGGTGTTGACCGTTTCCATGCGCTCCAGGGACTCAGCCGACTTTATGAGCACGCCAGCACCGGCACCCTTGCCGACCGCCGCCATGATCGACATCGGCGTCGCCAAGCAGGGCATACAGGGGCAGGCGACGATGACGACAGAGACGGCTGCTATGAGCGCGTAGGCAAGCGCCGGCGCCGGTCCGAGGTCGCGTTGGACGGCACGAGTACGGCAACATCATGCTCCCGTTCACGGTAACGCGCCTTCTCGACTGTGCAGTTCCGGCGCAATGGCCGATGCCTCAGTTTTTGATGACCGGACCGCTCAGGTAGCGATGGCCCCCGCTGCCGCCAACCAGGTAAGGCATGCTCAAAGTGAAAGGAGTCGGCAGAGATGCCGCGTCGAGTTCCTGAGCGGTCGGCATTTCACTGCCGCCAGATAGGCCGCATCGTCCAGGTCAACCGGATTCGAACGGCGCTCGTACCGGCCCGCCAACGCCACCTCATACCGGGATTGAACCCTAGCGTAAGTAGCGTCGGACATGTAACCTGAGGCTAACATGGCCAAGCCCGAGAATGCCGGAAATGGATCGTGGTGGACGACCCTACCAGGTGTTCTGACCGGGCTAGCCGCGGTCGTCACCGCCTTGGGGGCGCTGGTTGGTGCCCTACACCAAGCTCATCTCCTTCCGTCTTTTGAGACACACTCCACCCCACCCTCAACACCATCACCCGAAACTCCACGTCCGGAATCTAATTCCGTGATACGTCCCGGGCTGCCCGCTGTCCTTCCGAATACGGTGCAACAAGTGGAGGGGGTCGGTGTCAGGGTTGGCGCTGTTCGCCGGAGGCGTGATAAAGAGCAGACGTTTGTAGAATTAGACTACACGGTCATAACTGGGCAGCAGCCCTCATGGCATGACCCGCCCCATTTCGTAAAATTGGTATCGGGTGTCGAGGTACTGAAACCTGTGTGGGCTTCGGCGTCGGCCAGTGATCTCCAGCCAAACAGCCGGCAGAGCTTTCTGGTGAGATTCCCGCCACCAAGGGGAGATGCGTCCATCGTCCTCCGGTTCGGTGAGGAGCATTACCTTGATTTACTGGCAAAGGTGGAGGATTAGCGATCGTTCTGGCTGTTGTGCGTCACTCAGGCTTTCTGCCTGATCTTGACACGACACAGACAGCTGAGATGGTATGCTGCCAGTAACCGCTGCTACCTTACACATCTGACCGAGTAGGTGTTCAACACCGAGGAGGTATCAGGAATGAGAACCGAGTCGAAATGGGCTCAACTCTTGCTCATTTTCAGCTTGCTGAAGCAGAGGCAGAGAGTGCTCCTATTGAGTGCAGCAGTACTTATGTGGATTGGTGGAGTTGCTTGCTGCCCAGAGGCAATAAGAAGCAGCAACTCGGCATTCGCACAGGCCCCGGTACCCTCACCACCAAGTGACACGCCCGTCATGCGCCCGGGTCAAAGATTGGGAAGAGAATACGGGTGGGCCGAAATCGAGACATTCACTCGCTCCGAGTCAGGAAAAGGCGAAATGTTCACTGTAACTATTCGGATATGGAACGGAAGTAGCAATCAGATCAATTTTGAACCAGACGGCTCAAGCAGGCTAATTACGGACGGTTTTCCGGCTGCTCCCATTAAAAGTTCTCCTAGCTACGTCTCTGCGCCCTCTGAGACGATGGGCAGGTTTAGCGTCACGTTCCAGACGAATGAGCATCCAAAGTTGGTGTTTTTTCAGTTTGGAACGGGAAATGGGCGCACCTTTCTACGCTGGCCTGATAATTAGGCGCCTATTCTACACCGGATACTGTATCCGAAATAGCCTGAACGGGTCCAATACCACCTGGGACGGTTAATCTATCAACCTACAACATGATCGTCAGACGTCCAGGTTCGCCACCTTCAGCGCGTTCCCGACGATGAAGTCCCGCCTTGGCTCCACGACGTCGCCCATCAGGGTCGAAAACACCTGCGCTGCGTCCTCTACGTCGCCAACCCGCACCTGCAACAGCGTACGAACCTGCGGGTCTAGCGTGGTTTTCCAGAGCTGCTCGGGATTCATCTCGCCCAGGCCCTTGAAGCGCTGGATCGACAAGCCCTTGCGGCCCTGGGCCAGAATGCGGTCGAACGCGGTGGCAGGGCCGGGAACACGGACCTCCGCCTTGTCCAGCGCGAGCGTCGCGGGTTCATTGAACCGGGCTGCGAGCGCCTCGGCCCGCTCTGCCAGCCATCGCGCCTCGACGCTGCGCAGGCTGCCGCTGTCGATGCTATAGCGCTCGGCGACGCCGCGGACGGTGCGCGCCAAATGCAGCCCGCGGTCGTCCGCCCAAACCTTCCATGTGCGCTCGTTCAACAACGAAACCGCGTTCAGCCGCTGCACCAGATCGTTGCTGACCGCCATGGTCCGGGTCGCATCGGCCGTCAGTGCACCCACGATCGCCGCCTGCTCCAGCAGCCAGGTCGGCACGGAGGTCGAGAGCCGCCGCAGGTTGCCCGCCGCTTCCCGCAGCCAGGCGAGCTCGGCCGCCATCTCGTCGCCCTGGAACACCCGGCCGTCGGCATAAACCAGCCGGGCTTCGGCCAGTGCCTTGTCCAGCAGGAAGTCTTCGAGCGCCTGGTCGTTCTTCAGATAACGTTCGTCGTTGCCGCGCTTGGCCCGATATAACGGCGGCTGCGCGATATACAGGTGTCCACGCTCAATCAACTCTGGCATCTGACGGAAGAAGAACGTCAGCAGCAGCGTACGGATGTGGCTGCCGTCAACGTCGGCGTCCGTCATGATGTTGATGCGGTGATACCGCAGCTTGCGTACGTCGAAGCCACCCTGCTCCGGCTCGCCGCGGCCGATGCCGGTCCCGAGCGCCGTGATCAAGGTGCCGATCTCGGCGCTGCCCAGCATGCGGTCGAACCGGGCGCGCTCCACGTTCAGGATCTTGCCTTTCAGTGGCAGGATCGCCTGGAACTTGCGATCGCGCCCCTGTTTCGCCGAGCCGCCGGCGCTATCGCCCTCGACGATGAAGATCTCGCACTTGCTCGGGTCGCGTTCCTGGCAATCCGCTAGCTTCCCCGGCAAGGTGCTGACGTCCAGCACGCCCTTGCGCCGGGTCAGCTCGCGGGCCTTGCGCGCCGCCTCTCGCGCCGAGGCCGCGTCCATCACCTTCTGGATGATCGACTTGGCCTCCTTCGGGTGCGTCTCGAACCAATGCGACACGGTGTCGGCCACCGCCGCCTGCACCACCGGCTGCACCTCGGAGCTCACCAGCTTATCCTTGGTCTGGCTGCTGAACTTCGGGTCCGGCACCTTCACCGACAGCACCGCCGTCATGCCCTCCCGCATGTCGTCGCCCACCAGGTCGAGCTTCTCCTTCTTGCCCATCCCCTCGGCATACTTCGTCACCACGCGGGTCAATGCCTGGCGGAAGCCGGCCAAATGCGTGCCGCCGTCGCGCTGCGGAATGTTGTTGGTGAAGCACAGCATCGTCTCGTGGAAGCTGTCGTTCCAGCTCAGCGCGAACTCGACACGGATCCCGATCTGGCTCTCGTCGGTCGTGACCGAGATCGGCTGCGACACCACGGGCGTCTTGCTGCGGTCGAGCCAGGCCACGAACGCCTCTAGGCCGCCGTCGTACTTGAACTGCGTCTCCTGCGCCGGCGCGTGACGCTCGTCCCGCAGCACGATCGCCAGGCCAGAGTTGAGGAACGCGAGCTCCCGCAGCCGGCGCTCCAGGATGGCGTAGTCGAACTCGACCTTGGTGAATGTGCCGGTGCTGGGCTTGAAGCAGACCTCGGTGCCGCTCGGCTTGCCCGACGGCCCGATGATGCGCAGCGGCTCCGTCGTCTCCCCATGCTCGAATCGGATGAAGTGCTCGAGCCCGTTGCGCCAGATGCGCACCTCCATCCATTGCGACAACGCGTTCACCACCGCGGCGCCTACGCCATGCAGGCCACCCGAGACCTTGTAGCTGTTCTGGTTGAACTTGCCGCCCGCGTGCAGCCGGGTCAGCACGACCTCGGCGGCGCTCACGCCCTCCTCCAAATGGATATCCGTCGGGATGCCGCGGCCGTCGTCCCGTACCGTCACGCTGCCATCGCTGTTCAGCGTCAGCTCGCAGCGAGTGGCGAATCCTGCCTGCGCCTCGTCGACAGCATTGTCGATGATCTCGAATGCCATGTGGTGCAGGCCGGAGCCGTCGTCGGTGTCGCCGATATACATGCCCGGGCGCTTGCGCACCGCCTCTAAGCCCTTCAGGACGGAGATGGATGCAGCGTCATAGGCCTCGGGCTCAGGATGCGGCGCGACGTTCTCGGACATGCCGATGGAGGACTCCGGATAGTGGGTTATAGGAAAATAATATAGCTACTTCGGCCCTGAATAGACAGGCCTAGACCCTATGAAATTGCTGGAAAAGCCAGGTCCGGACGCAGCGTGTCGCCACCGGTCTGCAGGCCCTCGGCCAGGCCACGAAGAGCTGCGAACGGCTCTGGATCGGTGCCGGTCAGCAACACCTGGGCGCTGAGGCCGGCCAACGCGTCCCACAGCGCTGCCCGGCGGTCCGCATCCAGGTGCACCGCGGGTTCGTCGAGCAGCAGCAGCGGCGCGTCGCCGCGGGCGTCGGCCATCAGCGCGGCATGGCCGAGCACCACGCCGATCAGCAGCGCCTTCTGCTGCCCGGTGCTGGCCAGCGCCGCGGACGTGCCGCTCGCTGCGTCGGACAGCAGCATATCCGACCGATGCGCCCCCTGCGCCGCCGCGCCCGCCGCCGCGTCGCTCCGACGGTCATCGGCCAGCGCGGCCCGCAGGCCATCTTCCACCGCCAGCGCCGGGTGCGCGGCCAAGCGGTCCGCAATCGTGTCCGCCAAGGCAAGCTGCGCCACCGGGAACCGTCCGGCGGCGCCTCCCGCCAGCACGGCATTCAGCCGTGACACCAACACGGCCCGTGCGGCGGTGACGGCGACGGCATGCCGGGCCATGCTGTATTCCACCCCAGACAGCCATGCGGGATCCGCGCTGCCACCCGCCAGCAGCCGGTTCCGGCTGGCCATTGCGGTCTCATAGGCGGAGACCTCGCGCGCATGGCCGGGCTCCAGCGCCCATACCAGCCGGTCGAGGAACCGGCGCCGGCCCGACGCGCCCTCCTGAAACAGCCGGTCCATCTGCGGGGTCAGCCATACGGTCGCAATGACTGCGGCGACCTCGGCCTGGTTGCGCGGCGGAGCACCATTCAGCCGGAACACCCGGCGGTCGGACGGCCCGTCGGGCGAAGTTCCAGTGCCAAGCTCCGCCTCCGTGCCATCCCGCGACACTCGCGCCGCCACGCCCCAGCGGCCCGGCGCATCCGAAGCCTGCCGCGCAAGGTCCGCCATTCGTGCGCCCCGTAAGCCACGGCCGGGCTGCAGCAGGGAGATGGCCTCCAGCAGGTTGGTCTTGCCCGAGCCGTTCGGCCCCGTCACCACCGCGATGCGTGCGGCCGGCCGCCATGTCAGGCCAGGGTAGTTGCGGAACTGCGTGAGCGCCAGGCGCGTGAGCCGCAGCAACCTCTATCTAGACACGCATCGGCATCAGCACATACAGCGCGCTGGAGTCGCTTGCATCGCGCACGATGGTGGGCGCCGAGCCGTCCGAGAAGTGGAACTCGACATGGTCCGAAATCTGGTCGGTGATGTCGTTGAGGTAGCGCGCCTGAAAACCGATCTCCAGCGGTCCGGCGGAATACTGCACCCGGTCGCCGTCCAGCTCCTCGCTCGCGGTGCCCTGCTCAGGGCTTGCGGCCGAAAGCGTCAACACGTCGCGGTCGAGCGCCATCTTCACCGGGCGCGAGCGCTCGCTGCTGATCGCGGCCACGCGGGCCACGGCGTCCGAAAAGTCCTTCTTGCCGACGCGCAGGACCTTGTCGTTGTCTTTCGGGATCACCCGTTCGTATTCCGGGAAGGTGCCGTCGATCAGCTTGCTGGTCAGCGTGATCGGCCCGGCCTTGAACTGGATGCGCGTGTCGGACAGGCCGACCTCGACCTCGCCGCTTTCCTCGTCCAGCAGCTTGCGCAGTTCGGCCACCGTCTTGCGAGGGATGATGACGCCGGGCATCCCCGCGGCGCCGTCCGGAATGGGCTCCTCGACCCGCGCCAGACGGTGGCCGTCGGTCGCCACCGCCCGCAGCATCGTGTCGCCCTCGGCCGCATGCAGATAGATGCCGTTCAGGTAGTATCGTGTCTCCTCGGTGCTGATCGCGAACCGGGTGCGGTCGATCAGTCCGCGCAGCGCCAGGCCCGAAAGCTGAAAGCGGTGCGGCAACTGGCCCGTGGTCATGCTGGGAAAGTCGTCGATTGGCAGCGTCACCAGGCTGGTGCTGTAGCGGCCGGCGCGGAGGGTGAGCTGCGCGCCCTCCGTCGCCATCTCGATCTCGATCTCGGCGCCCTCGGGCAGCTTGCGCACGATCTCATACAGCGTGGCGGCGGGGGCGGTGGTGGCGCCGTCGCGGGATACGTTGGCCGCGACCTCCTCGACGATGGCGATCTCCATGTCGGTCGCAGTGAAGCTGAGCGTGCCGCCCTTGGCGACGATCAAGGCGTTAGCTAGGATGGGTATGGTGTTGCGCTTCTCGGCGACGCTCTGAATATGGGCCAGCGCCTTCAGCAGCGTGGCGCGTTCGGCCTTGAACTTCATGGGACCATTCCTGTTGAGCGCGGACGCTGGCACCGCGGCAGGCCAGTGTAGCTGAAACAGATACACTAGGGAACAGTCACTCTCAGCTCTCCAGCATGCGCCGCAGCAGCTCGACGCGCTCGCCGAAATCGGCGTCCTGCTCGATCAGCTCCGTCACCCGGCTTACGGCGTGCATGACGGTCGTGTGGTCGCGGTTGCCGAACTTGCGACCGATCTCGGGCAATGACCGGCTCGTGAGCTGCTTAGCCAAATACATCGCCACCTGCCGCGGGCGCGCCACCGCACGAGCCCGGCGCGCGCTGCTCATGTCCGCGAGCCGGATGTTCCAATGCTCGGCGACCCGCTTCTGGATCTCCTCGATCGTGACCCGGCGGTCATGCGCCTTTAGGATGTCGTGCAGGACCTCCTGCGTGCTCTCCAGCGTGATTGGCCGGCCAAATAGGTTCGCGTGGGCGATCAGCCGATTCAGGCTGCCCTCCAGCTCGCGGACGTTGCTGGTGATCTTGTGCGCCAGGAACTCCAGCACCTTCGGAGGCACTTCAGCCTCGGCCCGCGCCGCCTTCGCTTCCAGGATGGAGATGCGCAGCTCGAACGTCGTCGCGTGCAGGTCGGCGACCATGCCGCAGCCGAGCCGGGTGCGCAGCCTGTCCTCCAGGCCTGACAGGTCCGACGGCGACTTGTCGGCCGACACCACGATCTGCTTGCCGGCGTCCACCAGCGCGTTGAAGGTGTGGAAGAACTCTTCCTGGGTGTTGTCCTTGCCGATCAGGAACTGCAGGTCGTCCACCATCAGAACGTCCACGCTGCGGAGCTGCTCCTTGAACTCCATGGTCGACTGGCTGCGTATTGCCGCAATGAACCGATACATGAATTTTTCGGCCGACATGTAGGCGACCTGGATCGGCGCCGTCTCGCGCCTCGACAGTTCTAGGCCGATCGCGTGCATGAGATGCGTCTTACCCAAGCCGACGCCGCCGTAAAGAAACAGCGGGTTGAAGCCCTGGCTCGACGGCCGCTCGGCCACCCGGCGCGCGCATGCATAGGCAAACTCGTTCGGCTTGCCAACGACGAAGCTGTCAAACTCGAACCGTGTGTCGAGCGGGGCCGCCATCTCGGGCCGGGCTGCCTCCGGCCGGGCGTCAAAGCGGTCTGACGACCTTGGTATGGCACCGGCGAGCCCCGAGCCGGGCTCGGCGGGAACGGCGTCATCGCTATCTGCGAGCGAAGAAGACACAGTTCCAATTCCACCTACGCGTATATCCACCCGACGAATGCGCTTGTCTTCCACTTGCCAGAGTGCATTGAGCTTATCTGCGTAGTGACCACGCACCCAGTCTCGCAAGAACCGGGTCGGCAGATGAACCGTGACCTCGTCGCCATCGACGCCGCCGAACGAGATCTGGCGCAGCCAGGTGCGGAACTCGACATCCCCTACCTCTTGCTGCAGGCGGACGCGGACGCGGGACCATTGTTCCTCAAGCTGCATGGCCTTTTCGCCACGCAAGGTATGCTCTAGATCGGGCGGGGGGCCGTCCAGCGTGGCTGCCTCATCTTTCGCATCGCCCGAGTTGAGATCCATCGATACCTGCCTGCATCCAACGGCACGAGGCCGCAGCGAGAACAAAATTGGTCAATCGTCGCGACCGGAGCCGCAGGGGTCCGAATGGGGGCAGCCGTCTCTCGACGACTGCTGTCATGGTTAGGAGAAACCGTCCTGCGAAGCAATATAAAATTGTGTCGTTATTAAGCCACACTGTAGAAACAAGAAAAGCGGACACGAAGAATTGCCCGCTTTCCTTCAACTCAGTGCTGAATGCTATGCGGACATGCCCGCATACCGGGATTTATGCGCTGGCGAGCGCCTTAATCCGTGCAGCCAAGCGCGAAATCTTGCGCGAGACCGTATTCATGTGGATGACGCCTTTGCCGGCGGCACGCTGCATCTCCGGCTGTGCTGCACGCAACGCCTCTGCAGCCGCAGCTTTGTCGCCCGCCGCACAGGCGACCTCGACCTTCTTAACGAATGTACGCATCCGGCTTTTACGAGCCTTGTTGCGCTCCGTACGCTTAGCCGTCTGACGGATACGCTTTCGCGCAGATGCAGTGTTCGCCATGAATTCTCTTCAATTCGGATATGCAATACGGGGGCACAACGGCGCACCGCAGGAGACACGTTTTATGAAACCAGGTAGGGCAAGTCAAGCATGACAGACCTATTACAGAAAAATGTCGCGTCGGTTGCGTAACCCGCGCCTTCGTGATCTCCATTAGGCTTGGCTGTTGAACACCGGTTTGCGCTTCTCAGCAAAGGCGGCCATGCCCTCCCGCTGGTCCGCCGTGCCAAACAGCGACAGAAACAGCGCGCGCTCGGCCCGTACACCCTCCGTCAGCGTCGTCTCGAGCGCCGCGTTCACCGCGCGTTTCGCCATCGCAGCAGCGACCGGCGACTGTGCCGCAATCCTGCCAGCGACCTTGATCGCCTCAACAACCAATTCAGAACTGGGGAACACGCGGCTCACGAGGCTGCAGCGCTCCGCTTCGGCGGCGTCCATCATGCGGCCTGTTAGGCACAGGTCCATCGCCTTCGACTTGCCGACCGCACGCGTCAGGCGCTGAGTGCCGCCGGCCCCGGGGATCACGCCCAAATTGATCTCCGGCTGGCCGAATCGGGCGCCGTCGCCGGCAAGGATCATGTCGCACATCATCGCGAGCTCGCAGCCGCCGCCGAGCGCAAAGCCGTTCACCGCCGCGATGACGGGCTTGCGGACCTGCAGCACGGTTTCCCAACGCGCGCCGATGAAGTCGTGCAAGAACACGTCGGGATAGCTGCGGTCTTTCATCTCCTTGATATCCGCGCCTGCGGCGAATGCCTTGTCCGACCCGGTCAGCACGATGGCCCCGATCGCCGGGTCCGCGTCGAACGCCAGCAGCTGGGTGCCCAGCTCCTCCATCAGCCCGTCGCACAGCGCGTTTAGCGCCTCCGGCCGGTTCAGGCGGATCAGGCCGACGCGGCCGTGCGTCTCAACCAAGATCATCTCGGGCATGAACGTCTCCTCCAAGACGGGCTGGTTTAGCTCAGGCCTGCAGCCGCGGGCAATAGAACGTGCTGCGGCCGGACTGCACGATACGGGCGACGCCGGGGCAGGGCGGGCCCGGGCATCGGTCGCAGCGCTCGCCCTCGCGTCCATACACGCGCCAGGCGTGCTGGAAGTAGCCAAGCTCGCCGTCGGGCTGCACGTAGTCCCGCAATGAGGACCCGCCTGCTGCGATCGCCTCCAGCAACGTCGCCTTGATCTCGGAAACAAGCCGGGCCGCCTGCGCGTGCGTCACGTCCCCGGCAAGGCGGTCCGGGGCGACGCCGGCGCGGAACATTGCCTCGCACACATAGATGTTGCCAAGACCGGCCACCACGCGCTGATCCAGCAACGCGGCCTTGATCGGGGTGCGCCGCCCGGCCAGCGCCTGGGACAGCATCGCACCATCGAACGCATCGTCCAGCGGCTCCGGCCCCAGCCCGGCCAGCAGGCGGTGCGCATCCTCCGCCGCGGTCGGCACGACGTCGATCGAGCCGAACCGCCGGGGGTCGACGAAGCCGACCAGCCAGCCGTCATCCGTGACCATCTCGACATGCTCATGCAGGACAGCCTCGTTCGCGCCGTGCCGCCGGATCAGCATGCGCCCGGACATTCCGAGGTGCAGCAGGACGCTTTTGCCATCCTGCTCGCGCAACGGCGCCAACCGCATCAGGATATACTTCGCCCGGCGCCGGAACCCCAGCACCCGCGCCCCGGTCAGGACCGCCGCCAAGTCCAACGGCAGCGGCCAGCGCAGGTCGAGCCGCCGCACCTCGGCAGAGCGGATCACCCGTCCCTCCAGCCGCGCCCGCAGGCCGCGCATCACGGTTTCGACTTCAGGAAGTTCCGGCATCGCTGCCGGGCAACCTATATGCTGGTCCCATGAGCAGCAATCCCGAGACCGACTTCGGCTTCCGTAGCGTGCCCGTGGCCGACAAGAAGCCCATGGTGCGTGCGGTGTTCGACAGCGTGGCGCCGCGCTATGACCTGATGAACGACCTGATGTCGCTCGGCGTCCACCGGCTGTGGAAACGCGAGTTCATCGCCGGGCTGGAGCCGAGGCCCGGCCGCACCCTGCTCGACCTTGCAGGCGGCACTGGGGACATCGCATTCGGCTGGCGCGCCCGCGGTGGCGGGCCGGCTTGGCTTACCGACATCAACCCTTCCATGCTCGCGGAGGCGCGCAAGCGGCCGCATGACGAGGGGGTGTCCTTTCTGGTCGTGGATGCCGAGGCGATCCCGCTGCCCGACCGCTCGGCGGACCGGGTCAGCATCGCGTTTGGCCTCCGTAATTGCACCAACAAGCCAGCCGTGCTGGCCGAGGCGCGCCGCGTGCTCAAGCCCGGCGGGCAGTTCCATTGCCTCGAGTTCTCCCGCGTCCAGGTTGCCGCCTTAGCGCCGGCCTATGACGCCTGGTCGTTCCAGGTGCTGCCGCGCCTTGGCCGCGCGGTGGCCGGGGATGCCGAGAGCTACCGATACCTGGCGGAGAGCATCCGGACCTTCCCGGACCAGGAGGCGCTCGCGGCCATGATGCGGACGGCCGGATTGGGGCGCGTGCGGCACCGCAACCTCACTGGCGGGATCGCTGCGATCCACACGGGCTGGCGGCTGTGAAGCGTGTCCTGCTCATCGTCAGTGGCGGCATAGCTGCCTACAAGGCATTGGAGCTGGTGCGCCTGCTGCGGCGCGCCGGCGTCGCGGTCACGTCCGTGCTGACCGAAGGCGGCGCGCAGTTCGTGACGCCGCTAAGCCTGCAGGCACTGACCGAGGAAAAGGTCTATTCGAGCCTGTGGTCGCTCACCGACGAGAGCGAGATGGGCCATATCCAGCTTTCCCGCGCCGCCGACCTGCTGGTGGTCGCGCCCGCGAGCGCCAACATCCTGGCCAAGATGGCGGCCGGGCTGACCGACGACCTGGCGAGCACCGTGCTGCTGGCGACGAACAAGCCGGTGCTGGTTGCGCCCGCCATGAATGTGCGGATGTGGACCCATTCGGCCACAGTGGCGGCCATGGCGACGCTGCGCGGGCGCGGCGTGCACGTGGTCGGCCCCGAGGAGGGCGCGATGGCCTGCAACGAGTATGGCATGGGCCGCCTGGCAGAGCCTGCTGCCATCCTGGCCGCCATTCAGGCGCTGCTGCACCCGTCTCGTTCAAAGGAGGGCGGTCCGCTGGCCGGCCGGCACGCGCTCGTCACCAGCGGGCCGACGCACGAGCCAATCGACCCGGTCCGCTACATCGCCAACCGCAGCAGCGGCCGCCAGGGCCACGCCATCGCCGTTGCGCTGGCTGGGCTGGGCGCGCGCGTGACCTTGGTGACCGGTCCTGTCGGCCTACCGGATCCGCCCGACATCGCCGTGCACCGGGTCGAGACGGCAGAGCAGATGCTGGCCGCATGCATGGCTGCGCTTCCGGCGGATGTTGCGGTTTGCGCCGCAGCTGTCGCCGACTGGCGCGCGGCAGCCCTGTCCATCGCCAAGATCAAGAAGACGCCTGGCGCTCCGCCGCCGACCTTGGCACTGGTGCCCAATCCCGACATCCTCGCCACCCTCGCCACCCTCGCCGCGGCCGGGCCGGCACGCCCGCGCCTCGTGGTCGGTTTTGCGGCCGAAACGGAGGACATGCTGGACCACGCCGAGGCCAAGCGCGCGCGCAAGGGCTGCGATTGGATTGTCGCGAACGACGTGCGGCCCGAGACCGGCATCATGGGCGGCGAGCTGAACGAGGTGCATCTGGTCACTGCCAGCGGCGTGGAGGCGTGGCCCCGGCTGCCGAAGTCCGAGGTCGCCAAGCGGCTCGCCCACCGGATCGCGGAAGTGCTGGCATGACGGCGCCCGTCGTGCGGTTCCGCCGGCTGGACGGCAACCCAGACCTGCCGATCCCGGCCTATGCAACCCCTGGGGCCGCCGGGTTCGACCTGCGCGCTGCCGTCGCGGTCAACTCGCCGGCCGTGCTTGCACCCGGCGAGCGTATGCTGGTGCCGACCGGCCTCGCCTGCGCCGTGCCGCACGGCTATGAGTTGCAGGTCCGACCGCGGTCGGGCCTTGCGACGAAGCACGGCATCACGGTCGTGAACAGCCCGGGAACCGTGGACAGCGACTATCGCGGTCCGCTCATGGTTTGCCTGATTAACCTAGGCGCCGAGCCATTCGCCATCAACCGCGGCGACCGGATTGCGCAGGCCGTGGTTGCCCCGGCGCCACAACTCACGCTGCTCGAAGTGGAAGAGCTCGACGACACGGCGCGCGGTGATCGCGGGTTCGGGTCAACCGGCATCTTATAGCCCCCGAGTTGGCGACGACGTGCCAGGGCCGTCCTCAGGTGTCGAAGCTGCCTGGCGAACGTTGCCCGATCATCGCCAACAGCTCGCGCCGGCTCGACGGATTGGTGCGGAACGCGCCCAGCATCCGGCTAGTGACCATGCTGACGCCTGGCTTATGGACGCCCCGGGTGCTCATGCACTGGTGCCCGGCCTCGATCACGACACCGACGCCGAGCGGCTGCAGCACCTCATCGATCGTAGTGGCGATCTGGACCGTCAGCTTTTCCTGAATCTGCAGGCGCTTGGAATAGGCATCCACGACACGGGCCAGCTTGCTGATACCCACGACCCGGCGGTTCGGCAGGTAGGCCACATGGCAGCGTCCGATGATGGGAACCATATGGTGCTCGCAGTAGCTCTCGAGCCGGATGTCGCGCAGCAGGACAATCTCGTCGTAGCCGTCGACTTCTTCAAACGTCCGTTCCAGCAACGCCACTGGGTCAATGGCATAACCGCCAAACAGCTCCTTGTAGGATTTCACCACACGGCGCGGCGTGTCCCGCAGACCCTCGCGCGTCGGGTCGTCTCCAGCCCAACGGAGCAGGGTGCGCACGGCGGCCTCGGCCTCCTCTGCAGTAGGGCGGCTGTCGCTGACCGAGAATGCGGACGCTGTAGCAGGGGTGATACTGTTCAAAGTGCACTCATTTCCAGAAGCCGCCTCGGATACCAAGGCGTGCATTTCGCCTTGGAAATGTAGTGCCCCAGCCCGGGCAGGCAAGCCGCATTCTCAATGCCTAGCCTTCAGTGGACGCTCCCGCCTTGGGCAGGAGCGTCCAGGCTGAAGGTTGGGATATCCGCGTCGAACGCCTCGCCGGTGGCCGTTACCACCATATGATACAAGCCGGACATGAAACCCGACGCAGTGCCGAGCGGTGTGCCGGAGGTATACTCGAAGGCCTCACCCGGCCGCAGAGTCGGCGTCTTGCCGATGACGCCGGGACCCTCGACCGTCTGCATGCGGCCGCGGGCGTCGGTGATGCGCCAGGTGCGGCGCATGAGCTGGACGGTGTCCGGCCCCTGGTTCTCGATCCGCACCTGATAGGCCCAGACCCAAGTGGCGGCCTCGGGGTCGGATTGCTCGGTAAGGTAGACGGCCTGCACGCTCACGATGATGCCGCGTGTGGTTGCACTGTAATGGGATGCCATGCCGTGCACTACTCCGCCGCTACCCGGACATCGCTGTCTCCCAGGCTGTCGAGCGCCTGCGCCAGGTCGTCCGTGAGGTCCGCCACATCCTCAAGTCCGACCGAAAGCCGGACGACGCCGTCGGTGATGCCGAGCCGGGCGCGCTCCTCTGCACCAATCCGCATATGGGTGGTGGTGGCGGGATGGGTTATCAGCGACTTGGAGTCGCCGAGGTTGTTCGAGACCGCGATCAGCCGGAACGCATTCATTGTCTGGAACGCAGCCGGCTTGCCGCCGCTGAGCTCGAACGCGACCAGGGTGCCGCCTGCGCTCATCTGCGACATGGCCAGAGCGTGCTGCGGGTGGTCAGGCCGGCTGGGAAACCAGACGCGGGATACGGCCGGATGCCGGGCCAGCATGTCGGCGATGACCGTCGCCGAGGCGCAGGCAGCCCGCACGCGGAGCTGCAGTGTTTCCAGCCCCTTCAGCAGCAGCCAGGCGTTGAACGGCGATAGGCTCGGCCCGGTGTTGCGGACGAAGGGCTGCAGCGTGTCGTCGATCCATGTCTTGCGGCCCAGCACGGCGCCGCCGAGCACGCGGCCCTGGCCGTCGATGTGCTTGGTGCAGGAATACACCACGACGTCGGCGCCGAGCTCAATCGGCTTCTGCAGCAGCGGCGTTGCGAACACGTTGTCGACCACGACGATGGCGCCGGCCGCGTGCGCCAGGCGGCATACGGCGCGCAGGTCGACAATCTCGAGCATCGGGTTGGACGGGCTCTCGATCAGCACGAGGGCGGCCGGGCGGGAGAGGGCGATGCGCCAGGCACCGAGGTCGGTGCCGTCCACGAACTCCGAGCTGATGCCATAGCGGGGAAGCAGGGTCGAGACGATCCAGTGGCACGAGCCGAACAGCGCGCGGGACGCCACCACGCGGTCGCCAGCCTTGAGGTGGCACAGCATGGCCGCGTGCACGGCTGCCATGCCGGTGGCGGTAGCGCGGCAGGCCTCCGCTCCTTCGATGCCGGCGAGCCGGTCCTCCAGCATGTCGACGGTTGGGTTGCCAAACCGGGAATACTGGTAGTGGCTGACGGCGCCGGTGAAGGTGTCCTCGGCCTGTTCGGCGCTGTCGTAGACGAAGCCCGAGGTGAGGAATAGCGCCTCCGACGTTTCCCCATGCGGCGTGCGGGTGGTGCCGCCGTGGACGAGCTGAGTGGCTGGCCGGTAGGTGGGAGCGGGCATGGGCACGGGTCTCCAAACGGGACCGTAGATGCCGCCGGCGTCAGCGGGATGCTGATGTGCCGAGGGCCTCTTTAGCGCGTTTGTTTAACCTCGCCGCAATCCGGCCGGACAAATCACGAGGGGCATCATCGGATGCCTACGGCAGATTAGGAGCGGGGGCGTTGCATGGTCAACGGCGAATTCGTATAACGGTGCCGTTGCGGGTGTAGTTCAATGGTAGAACGGCAGCTTCCCAAGCTGCATACGAGGGTTCGATTCCCTTCACCCGCTCCAGCTACATCTCGTGGATGCCTATGAGTGCTGACTGACCATGCAGCCGCCTCTTTCATGGCCGCTTGCGTCCTGGCCTCGCTGGTCGTGGTGGCGCTGGCCGCAGCTCCTCCTTGGGAGAGGGGGAAATCAGCGCGTCGGACGCGGCGGATTGACAGTGTAGTCATAGAAGCCACGGCCAACCTTGCGGCCGTACCAGCCTGCCTCAACATACTTCACCAGCAACGGGCAAGGGCGATACTTGCTGTCCGACAATCCTTCATACAGCACCTGCATGATGCTGAGGCACGTATCCAACCCGATGAAGTCCGCCAATTCCAGCGGACCCATCGGATGGTTGGCACCGAGCTTCATCGCGCTGTCGATCGCCGTCACGCTTCCAACGCCCTCATACAAGGCATACACCGCCTCGTTGATCATCGGCACCAGGATCCGGTTCACGATGAAGGCCGGGAAATCCTCGGACACCGACGTTGTCTTGTCGAGCCGGGCAGCCAGCGCCTGAACCGCCTGGAACGTCGGTTCGTCGGTCGCGATGCCGCGTATCACCTCGACCAGCTTCATGACTGGTACTGGGTTCATGAAGTGCATGCCGATGAATTTGCCCGGCCGGTCGGTGCTGGCACCCAGCCGCGTGATGCTGATGCTGCTGGTGTTGCTGGCCAGCATGCACGACGGCTTGATATGCGGCGTCAGCGTGCGGTAGATGGCGCGCTTGACCTCCTCCTTTTCCGTCGCGGCCTCGATCACAAGGTCCGCGTCGGCAAAGCTCGCATAGTCGCTGCTGGCATGAACCAGCGCCAGCCCGGCAGACTTCTGCTCAGCCGTGATGGCACCCTTGGCGACTTGGCGGTCCATGTTCCGCGACATCGTCGCCATCGCCTTCTCAAGCGCACCCGGCTTCATATCGAGCAACACAACCGGCAGGCCCGAGAGCGCGCACACATGTGCGATGCCGGCACCCATCTGTCCGGCACCGACCACTCCAACTACCTTCACCATCGGGGGAGCCAATTGTAGGTCCGCGGTGCCCGGCGGCGTTAGGACATCAATTGTCAAGGTGCACGGCCCAGCTCGGTCTCAAGCTCCGGCAAGGCCGTGAACAGGTCGCCAACGAAACCGTAGTCTGCCACCTGGAAGATCGGCGCGTCCTCGTCCTTGTTGATCGCAACGATGATCTTGCTGTCCTTCATGCCCGCCAGATGCTGGATCGCGCCGCTAATGCCGATTGCGACATAAAGGTCCGGCGCCACGATCTTGCCGGTCTGCCCGACTTGATAGTCGTTTGGAACATAGCCAGCATCCACGGCCGCGCGCGACGCGCCAACAGCGGCGCCAAGCGCGTCGGCAATCGGATTCAACAGCTTGAAGTTCTCGCTATTCTGCATGCCGCGTCCGCCGGAAACCACGATACGTGCCGCCGTCAGCTCCGGCCGTTCGCTCTTGGACAGCTCGGCGGATACGAAGCGGGACGTCGCGGGCGCATCCGGCGCAGATACGGCCTCGATCGTGGCGGAACCACCCTCGACGGCCACCGGGTCGAAGCTCGCGGCACGGATGGTCATGACCTTCTTGCTGTCGGACGATACCACCGTCGCCATCGCGTTGCCCGCGTAGATCGGACGAACGAACGTGTCGGCGTCCACGATCCCAGCCACTTCGCTGATCGGCTGCACAGCCAGCAATGCGGCGACGCGCGGCATGACGTTCTTGCCAGTCGCAGTGCTGGCGGCCATTAGATGGTCGTGGTGCCCGGCCATCGAAACCAGCAGCGCCGCCAACGGCTCCGCCAGACTATGCGCATAGGCCGGGCCATCCGCCACATGCACCTTAGTGACGCCCGGCAGCTTCGCGGCGGCGGCGGCGGCGGCATCGATGCCCTCGCCGGTCACGAGCACATGCACCTCGCCAAGCTTCGTTGCTGCAGCAACGGCGCTGCGGGACGGCTGCTTGATCAAGCCGTTATCGTGGTCGAGCAGGACAAGGGACGCCATATCAGATTACCTTTGCTTCGTTGCGCAGCTTTTGCACGAGCTCGGCGACCGAGCCCACTTTTTGCCCAGCGACCCGGCGGGGTGGCTCGTCCACCTTCACCAAGCGCAGCCGAGGCGCCGGGTCCACACCCAAGTCGGCGGGCTTGATCGTCTCGATCGGCTTCTTGCGCGCCTTCATGATGTTCGGCAGACTCGCATACCGTGGCTCGTTCAGCCGCAGGTCGGTCGTGACGATGCAGGGCATGTTCAGCTCCAGCGTCTCTAGTCCGCCGTCGATCTCGCGGGTCACGACCAACTTGTCGCCTTCGATGCTGACGCGGCTTGCGAACGTGCCCTGGGGCCAGCCGAGCAGCGCAGCCAGCATCTGCCCAGTCGCGCTCATGTCGTCGTCGATGGCCTGCTTGCCCATGATGATCAGGCCCGGCTTCTCCTTGTCAGCCAGCGCCTTGAGCAGCTTGGCCACCGCCAATGGCTGCAGCTCGACGTCGGTCTCGACCAGGATGCCGCGGTCGGCGCCCATCGCCAGTGCGGTACGGATCGTCTCTGCGCACGCGGGGATACCCATGGAAACGGCGACAATCTCGGTTGCGACGCCCTTTTCCTTCAGACGCACCGCCTCCTCGACGGCGATTTCGTCGAATGGATTCATCGACATCTTGACCCCCGCCGTCTCGACGCCGGAGCCGTCCGACTTGACGCGCACTTTTACATTGTAATCAACGACGCGCTTGACGGGAACAAGGAGCTTCATGGGATTGCCATCGTGTTATGGGTAATGCGAATACGCACCGGACATGCCCGACCTCGGCAGCGATGGGCGACACGAAATCGCGAGAAATCTGTCGGACCTTATGGGGCACCCGGTCGCGATGTCAAACCTGGGCCCACGTTCCAACCGGCCCGCCAATCAGTGCCGCAATAGCGAGAGCAAGGTGACGAACAGCACCAGCGCCACGCCTTGCAGCACGACGCGCCAACGCATGAGGATATTGGATCGTTCAGCGTTCTCGCCGCCACGAGCCAGACCGATCAGCCCAGCAGCCAATACGCCAACCGTTCCGAGCATCGCCAAACCGACAAGTACCGTCAAAAATGTTGTCATGCGAGATACCTAACCACTAACGGAAGCTATGCTGTTTCGCCCGAATGTCACCCCCGCTCGCAGTGCGGCCATGCTGCCTTGGCATTGACAGCTATTACGCCCGGGTGTTGGAGCCCGTGGATGCATCTCCGCATCGCGCTGACCTTCTTATTGCTGGCATTCGTTTCGGGCCTGCCGTCGCCCGGGCGGGCCCAAATGCCCATTGCTCAAACGCCAGCTCCTCAAGCACCAGCTTCCCAAATGCCTGCGTCTGCAGCCGCCCCGGCCCTCGCGCCCGCGCAGGCGCGGCAGGTGCTGGACCTGCTGCGGGACGACAAGCGCCGGGCCGAGTTCACGAATATGCTGGAGAGCCTCGTCCAGGCCGCTCCAGCGGCGGCGCCCGCTCCGGCCCCCACAGCGAGTAAGATCCTGCCGCTCGAGCCCGACAGCCTAGGCGCCCAGCTCATCGACAATTCAACCGCGGCACTGGCGAGCACCGGAGCGCAATTGGCTGCCGCCGTACAGTCGGTGAATGATCTGCCGATGCTGTGGCGCTGGCTCGCCACCCAGGCCGACGATCCGGACTTCCGCGGCCGCGCGCTCGATGCGCTTTGGCGGGTCGCGGTGGTCATCGGCTGCGGCTTGGCTGCCGAGTTCGCCGTCCTGCGCGTGCTGCGCCGCATGCGCATGGCGGTCGGCGCATGGTCCCCGGCCACCTCTGGCACCGACGATCTGCCCGAGCCCGAAACCGGCCTCGCCGCGGCCGAGGTTGGGGAAACCGAACACCGCGAACAGCTCAACCGGGCGGTCGGCACCCTGCGGCGCCTGCCCTATCTGCTTGGCCTGCTGCTGCTCGACTTGCTGCCCATTGCCGCGTTCGCTGCGGTCGCCACCCTCCTGCTCGGCACCCGGTTCGCCGAGCCCGACGCAACCCGCGGCATTACGCAATTGCTGCTCGGCGCCTATGCCTGGACCCGTGTGGCGCTGAGCGTCACGACCATGCTGGTCTCCCCGGTCGCCCCCAGCCTGCGCCTCCTGCACGTGTCGGACTGGGCGGCGCGGTTCTTGACCCGCTGGACCCGCCGCCTCCTGATTGTGGGAGTCACCGGATATGTGCTGGCCGAGGTCGGGCTGCTGTTCGGCATGTATCAGACCGCCCACGACGCGGTGCTGAAGCTGTTCGCGCTCGCGCTGCACGGCGGCCTGATCGCCGCGGTGTTGCAGGCGCGTTCTCACGTGGCGGCCCGGCTCCGCGCGCCCCGCTACGTCCGCGGCGTCTGGGCGTCGCTGCTGACTCGGCTGGCCGATGTCTGGCACCTGATCGCCATCTTCTACATCGCGGCGCTCTGGCTGGTTTGGGCGGGCGAGCTGCGCAACGGCTATGTCCGGCTTGTCCACTTCTGCCTGGTCACCTTCGGCATTTTGATCGCCGCCCGCCTGGCTGGGGTCGTGCTGATCGGCGGCGTCGACCGCGCGCTGCGCTTCAGCCCGGCCCTGTCCAAGCGGCACCCGGGATTTGCGGATCGGGCGGCGGTCTATCAGCCCGTGCTGCGCGCGGCGATCACCACCGCCCTGGTCGTGCTCACGATCCTGGCGCTGCTCGAAGCCTGGGATCTTGCTCCGGTGGAGTGGCTGATGCGCAACGGACTCGGCGGACGCGTGGCCTCGGCTGTCACGATCATCGCCGTCACGGTCGTGCTCGCAATCCTGGTTTGGGAGGCGGTCAACGCCACGGTCGAGCAGCATTTGGCGCGCCTGTCCGCCGGGGCGCATCTGGCGCGTGCCGGCCGGCTCCGGACGTTGCTGCCGATGCTGCGCACGACGCTGCTGGTCACGATCGTGCTGGTCGTCGTGCTGATGGCCCTGAGCGAGCTGGGCATCAACATCGCGCCATTGCTGGCCGGTGCCGGGGTGGTCGGTATCGCCGTTGGCTTCGGCTCGCAGAAGCTGGTGCAGGACCTGATCACCGGGCTGTTCCTGCTGCTGGAGAACGCGATGCAGGTCGGCGATGTCGTGACGCTCGGCGGGCTGTCCGGCACGGTCGAGGCGCTGTCGATCCGCACCATCCGCCTGCGTGCGCTCGACGGCTCGGTGCACATCGTCCCGTTCAGCGCGGTAACGACCGTCACAAATCAGACCCGCGACTACGGCTATGCCTTGCTCGACATCAGCGTCGGCCTAAACGAGGAGCCGGACCGCATCATTCCCGTGGTGAGCGACCTCGCGGCCGAAATGCGGAGCGACCCGAAATGGGCCTCGCTGGTGCTGGACGCGCTCGACGTAATGGGCATCGAGAAGTTCATCGACACGGCCTGGGTGCTGCGGGTGCGGATGAAGACGCAGCCTGCCAGCCGCTGGTCGGTCGGGCGCGAGTTGAACCGCCGGATCAAGCTGCGGTTCGACGAACTCGCCATCGAGAGCCCGCTGACCTCCTACCGCGCACTCAGCGCCCCGCCCATCTCCGCGCCGGGGATGCCCGTGGTGGAGCCAGTTGCCATCCAGGAGCGCGCGGCATGATCAATCTGGAGGCCTGGGCCGCCGAGTTGCGAACCGGCGGCTTTGTCTTCGTGCACGCGCCGGCGATGGCCGAGGCGTTGCAGCAGGCCGGGCTGTCCGATTGGGATGGCTTTGCCCGCACTTGGGACGACCTGGGCGTCGACACCTACATGGCCGACGGCGGCCGCTACCGGAAGCGGCGCCACGCTGCCTTCGGCATCAGCCCGGCCGGCGTCGTGCGCAAGCCGGACCAGCCGCACTACCAAAGCCGCGACTACAATGCGCTGAACGGCGGCATCGCCCGCTGGTTCGATCCCATCACCGCCGCAGCAGCGGGCTCCGCGGCGTTCAGGGCCATCCTGCAGACCTGCTACGCCCTTTTCGACGAGCTAACGCCCGCGCCCGCGTGGCATGTCGAGGTGCACCAGTTCCGCATCGAGGCCCGTCCGGGCCAGTCTGGCCAGCCGACGCCCGAAGGCATGCACCAGGACGGTGTCGATTGGGTACTGGTGCTGATGATCGGCCGGGTCAACATCGCCTCCGGCACCACCAGCATCCATGGGCTGGACCGTACGCTGCTGGGAAGTTTCACCCTCGAAGAGCCTATGGATGCGGCACTGGTGGACGACCACCGGGTGTTCCACGGCGTGACGCCGGTGCAGCCGCTAAATCCGGCGCAGCCCGCCCATCGCGATGTTCTGGTGGTCACCTTCCGCCGCGAGACCACGTTTCCAAACCTCTGAGCTATCGAGGGGCGGCTGCCGGCTGGCCGGCAGCGTGAGTATCGCCTGCAAACCCGGCCCCGCGTCCGATAGCCGCGCGCAGCCGCCGTGCAGCCCGGCTACGGCGCGCACCAGGGTAAGCCCCAGGCCGAATCCTGGCGTATGGCGCGCCGCCTCGCCTCGAAAGAACCGCTCGGTTGCGCGCGCCTGGTCGGAAGCCGGGATGCCCGGCCCCTGGTCGAGCACCATCACCTGCAATGTTTCCGGCCATGCACCCGGCGTCAGGCGCGCCCGCAGCGTTACTGTCCCGCCCGCCGGCGAAAACTTGATCGCGTTGTCCAGCAGGTTTGCCACCGCCTGCTGGATCAACTCGCGGTCTCCCCAGACCGGCAACGGCCTGGAAGCCTCGACCACCAGGCGCAGCCCGCGCTCCTCCGCAACCGCGCCGTAGACCTCGACGAGGTCCGTCAGCAACGGGCCGATGTCCAGCGCTGTAAATGCAGAGCGCCGGGCGCCCGCTTCGATCTCGGCGATGCGCAACAGTGCCTGGAACACGGCGGTGACGCCGTCGAGATCCATGACGGCACGATCCACCGCCGTCCGCAGCTCGGCCGTGCTGCCGGCATGGGAGGCCGCGTCCTCAAGGCGGGCGCGGGCGCGGGCGATCGGGGTGCGAAGATCGTGCGCAATCGAGTTGGACACCTGGCGCACGCCGTCCATCAGCCGGCCGATACGGTCCAGCATGTCGTTGAAGGTCTCGGCCAGGCGGTCGAACTCGTCGCCGCGGCCGGATAGCCGGATGCGCGGCGACAAGTCTCCGGCCGAGATGGCCGCAGCGGTTTCCGAGACGTGCCCCAGCATCCGGCGAAACAGCCGCTGGATCGCCAGGGCGCCGGCCGCGCCGAGCAGGGCGATCAACAGCAGCGCCCACGCCAGTGTGTCGGTAAGGACCTCGCGCAATGCGGCGCGGGCCTGCAGATCCCGCCCAACCAGCAGCGAGTAACCATCGGGCAGGGCGAACCGGTGCAGCCGCGCGAGGCTGTGCTGGCCCTTATGCTTGAGCGGCAATTCGAAGACCTCGCCCACCCGGTCCACGCCCTCGGGCCAGGCGCCCAGATTGCCGCCCATGCTGCGGCCTTGTGGATCGAGTAGGAAATAGATGGCCTCGTAACTGGCATTGCCTGCCACGCGGGCCCTGACCGTCGACAGCAGCGCCGCCGCGCCGCCATCACGCCACCGTTCCGACAGCCCTTGCGCGTCGGCGCGGATCGCGGCGTCCACTTGGGCGTTCAGCAGGCCAATCGTGGCCCACCACAGAAATGATACCAAGGTCAACGCGCTCAATGCGAACAGCCCGCCATAGGCCACTGCCAGGCGGACCCCGGCGGACCGGAACAGCCGCCAAAGCCTGCCGCCATTGGCCGGCACGGCGCTCTTACTCTGTCCGCAGCATATAGCCGACGCTGCGCACTGTTTGGATCACCGCGACGTCGAACGGTTTGTCGATCTTCTGGCGCAGGCGGGAGACGTGCACGTCGATCACATTGGTCTGCGGGTCGAAATGATAGTCCCAGACACCCTCCAGCATCATGGTTCGGGTCACGACCTGGCCCGCGTGGCGCATCAGGTACTCCAGCAGGCGGAACTCGCGCGGTTGCAGGTCGATCTTTTGGCCGCGGCGGCGCACCACGCGGGACAGCAGGTCCATCTCCAGATCGCCGACCACCAGCCGCGTCTCCGGTCCGGGCGTGCGGCCCCGGCGAAGCAGCGCCTCGACGCGGGCCAGCAGCTCGCTGAAAGCGAAGGGCTTGGTCAGGTAGTCGTCGCCTCCGGCCTTCAACCCCTCGACCCGGTCGTCTACGCCAGCCAGCGCTGACAGGAACAGGACAGGCGTTTGGTTGTCCTGGGCACGGAGCGACTCCAGCACCTGCAAGCCATCGAGACCGCCAGGCAGCATGCGGTCCAGGATGATGGCATCAAACGCCTCGCTGGATGCAAGCGCCAAGCTTTCTTGGCCGTTGCCGGCCTCCTCGACGACATGTCCGGCCTCCCGCAGGCCCTTCAACACGAAGCCCGCGACGTCTGCGTCGTCCTCGACCACCAAAATGCGCATGTCTTAGCCTGGAGCCTCTTGTTGGCGGCGGCCGACAGTGACGGGCAAGTCAAGGCTCTGCCCCCCGCGCCGGACCGACAGTTTCACGGCGCTGCCTGGAGATGCGCTGGCGACAGCGCGGATCAGGCCGCGGGCGCTATCCACCCGGCCGCCGTTCACCGCTGTCACGATGTCCCCGGGTTTCAGCCCGGCGCGTGCCGCCGGCCCGGTCCGGTCGATGCCGGCAATCGCCACGCCGTTGCTCGACACCTGGCCGCCGCCTACGTCCTGCACCGAAACCCCAAGCCAGCCGCGGTCGATCCGCCCCTTGTCCCGCAGGTCCGACACGATCCGCACCGCGATCTCGCTTGGCACCGCAAACCCGATGCCGACCGACCCGCCAGTCGGCGAAACGATGGCAGTGTTCACGGCGATGACCTGGCCGTCCATATTGAAGGTCGGCCCGCCGGAGTTGCCCGGGTTGATCGGGGCGTCGATCTGGATGAAGTCGTCGAACGGTCCCGCGCCGATGTCCCGCCCTCGAGCCGAAATGATCCCGGCTGTGACGGAGCTGCCCAATCCGAACGGGTTGCCCGCCGCCAGGATCCAGTCTCCGACCTCGACCGTCCGGCTGTCGCCCCAAGTCACATAGGGCAGAGGGGTCGGGCTGCTGACCCGGATGACCGCGATGTCCGTGAGGTCGTCCGACCCGATCAGCCGTGCCGGCAGCTCCGTCCCGTCCGAAAGCGCCACGACAATGCGCTCGGCGCGGCCGACGACATGGTTGTTGGTTACGATCAGCCCTGTCGGATCGACGATGAAACCTGATCCCGCGCCCAGCATCTGTTCTCGCCGGCCGCGGAACCGCTCGCGGAACTGCCGCTCGAACGGGGTGCCTCGAAGCTCCGGCGGGATCGCGGTGGTGTCGGCTGGGCCACGGCCCTCAGTCACCGATATGTTGACCACCGCCGGCACGACACGCTTCACCAGCGGCGCAAAGCTGAACGGCGCAACGCCCGCAGCGCGCAGCGGCCCGGCAACCGACTGCGCCGTGGCAGGAAAGTTCGTGCACCCAGACAGCATGAGCGCCATCGCGGTCAGGGCAGCGCGAAAGCGGGGATCCATTGTTCAAAGCTCCTTTATGCCTTTCGGCATTCTCAGATGGGATGTATTGACCCGTTACAAAAGCGCGTGACAATGGTCATAAAGGATGATCTTAGAAGTGAACCTTGATTTCGTGCGCTCGCCACGCTGGCCCGATAATCGGCAGTTCTGCAGCATATCGAAACAAAATTATTGCTGGAGCTTATCTATTTAGTCGCGGTCCGGGTGTTCCGGCCAATCGTGACGGGGATAGCGGCCACGCATTTCTTTCCGCGCGTCCGCCCATGCGCCATGCCAGAAGTTCGCCAGGTCTCCGGTGATCGCGATCGGCCGGCCCGCCGGCGACAGCAGCGCCACCTGCAGCGGGACCTGTCCGCCCGCCAAGCTGGGAGTTTCCTTCAGCCCGTAAAACGCCTGGGCCCGGGCGCTGGCCAGCGGTACCGGCTGCGCGTAGTCCACCGCCGCGCGCCCAGCCGGCAAGGTGAGATGCGTCGGCAGCTCCCGATCGAGTCGCGCGGTGTGCCGCCAGCCCAGGACGCCGCGCAGGATGCCGTGCAGGTCGAGCGTCGCGACGTCCGCCAGGCGCGACAGCCCTAGCAGATGCGGCGCAAGCCACCGCGCGACCGTCGTGGCCAGTGCCGGATCGGATAGGTCGGGCGTCTCGGGATCGATGTCCCGCAGCCGCGCGGCGCGGGCCTGCAACTGCCGGGTGACGTCGGTCCAGGGCAACGCGTCGAGGCGGCGCCCGGCTGCCTCGGCCAGCGCAGCGGCAGTCGCTTCCGGATCGGCAGCGACGGTTCGGTCCTCCAGCACCAACGCGCCGAGCCGGCGGCGGCGGCGGGTGAACACCGTGCTCGACGCGGCGTCGAAGCCGCTCTCGACGGTTTCGGTCACCTGCGCCTCGACGCCTAGCGGCAGGGCAGCCGGATCGATCGGCGCAGCCAGGCGGATGCGCGCCGAGGCTGTCAGGTCGAGGCTGGCCACGACCAGCAGCCGCTCGTTGGCCAGGGAGTCTGTGCGTGGCAGCCGGGCGCCGCCGCCGCCGGACAGCCGGAACGATCCCGACTCGCTGCGCCGCTGCGCGATGCGGTCGGGGAACGCCACCGCCAGCAGCGGGCCAGCGTCGCCGCCTGCCGGTCCATTCGTGCCGAGGCGGCGGCGATAGGCCGCGGATTGCTGGCGGATGCGGCTCAGGGCGCCACGGTCCGCCTCACCCCCGCCGGCCAATGCGTCGAGCCGCAGTTGCAGGTCCGCCGGCGGGTCGCGGCCGCGCAGGGGGTCGCGCTCCTCCAGCAGTGCGGCGATGTCCGCCGCCAGTGCTGCCTGGTGAGGTCCATGTGCCGCCAGCATCATTGCCGCGAGCCGGGGATGCGCGCCCAGCCCGGCCATCCGGCGACCTTGCGGCGTGATGCGCCCGGCCTTGTCGACCGCGCCCAACCCTGCAAGCAGGGCTCCCGCAGCAGCCAGGGCGCCGGCGGGCGGCGGATCCGGAAACGGCAGGTCCGCCGGCGCTGTGCCCCACGCGGCGCAATCGAGCGCCAGCCCAGACAGTTCGGCCTCAAGGATGGCCGGCCGGTCATAGGGCGGCAGGCCGCGATGCAGGGCCGGCGTCCACAGCCGGATCGCCACCCCGGGCGCCTCTCGTCCTGCCCGGCCGGCGCGCTGGTCGGCGGCGGCGCGGCTGACCCGAAGCGTCGCGAGCCTGGTGAGGCCGGTTGCGGGATCGAGCCGGGGCGAGCGCCGCCATCCGCCATCCACCACGATGCGCACCCCGGGCACGGTCAGCGACGTCTCGGCGATGCTGGTCGCCAGCACGACCCGCCGGCCCTCGGCGGGGCGGAGCGCCAGATCCTGCTGCGCCGGCGGCAGATCGCCGTGCAGCGGCAGCACGAGCGCGCCGCACCCGGCGAGCGCCGACTCCGCCCGGCGTATCTCGCCCATGCCGGGCAGGAAAGCGAGGATATCGCCCTCGTGCTCCTGCAGCGCGGCGCGCACTGCGCGGGCGATCGCGTCTGGCAGGTCCCTGGGGTCCATCACGTCCCGACCCAGATGGCGGACGTCGACCGGGAACATGCGGCCGGCGCTTTCTATGACCGGGCCGTCCAGCAGGGCGGACAGCCGCGCGCCGTCGAGCGTCGCCGACATGGCCAGCAGCCGCAGCTCCGGCCGCAGCACGCGCTGCAGGTCGAGGCACAGCGCCATCGCCAGATCGGCCTCCAGCGCGCGTTCGTGCACCTCGTCCAGCAGCACGGCTGCGACGCCGTCCAGCGTCGGGTCGCTGTGCAGGCGGCGGACGAGCAGGCCCTCGGTGATGACTTCGACCCGCGTGGCGGCCGAGGTGGCGCCATCCAGCCGGGTGCGGTAACCGATGGTCTGGCCGACGGGTTCGTCGATCAGCGACGCCATGCGCGTGGCGGCGGCGCGAGCGGCGAGGCGCCGGGGTTCCAGCACCAGGATGCGCCCGTCCCCGCGCCAGGCGGCGTCGAGCAGGGCCAGCGGCACGATCGTGGTCTTGCCCGCGCCGGGCGGGGCGACCAGCACGGCGTTGGGCCGCCGTCCCAGCGCATCCAGCAGGGCCGGCAGCGCCTCGGTAACGGGAAGGTCGGGCAGCATGGGCGTGACCTTATGGCGGATCGGAACCTGCACTTCCTTATAAAAGGTGTATCAAGAGGTGGCGGCTAGGGGCGATGGAGCCAGGATGATCCGTATCGGAGCGCTATTGGCCGCCGTGGCCATGATGCCGGCCTCGCCGACGCACGCGCTGGAGAGCGCCACGGTGCAAAGCTCGCGGCTGAGAGCCACGCTGGTGCCCGACACAGACTTCGCCGCACAGGGCACGCCGCTGCGCTCGGGGCTGCGGCTGCGGATCGCGCTGGACTGGCACATCTACTGGCAAAATCCCGGGGACACCGGCGCCCACCGCCGTCCAGCGCGCCTTCGCCGATCACCACGTCGCCTTTCTAAAAGGACACTGGACGCGCGGGGATCCAGAGATCGCCGCTTTCCTGCGCGGTCACGAGCGCGATGGCGTGCCGTTTTACGTGCTCTATCCGCCGGCCCCGGCGATCCCTACGGTGCTGCCGTAAATCCTGAAGGAGAGCACCATGCTGGACCAGCTCGCCAGGCTTGAAGGCTAGGCATCAGGGCAATAAATCCAAGCGCAGACGGATTGCCGGACGCATCGATCCCGCCTTAAAATCGCCATGTCTCGCGCCTATGTTATCTTTTATTGGGGCCTCAAGCCTCGTCCCGAACTTCAGGTGTTATGATGACCCGCACAGGTCGCATCCTTGCAGCACTCCCCATCGTGGCCGTCATGGCGCTCGCGCCTGCCGCAGCAAACGCCCATGAGTACTATGGTGGTCATGGCGGCTATGGCGGTTACGGTGGATATCATGGGGGCTACGGCGGATACCGAGGTGGCTATGGTTATGGCCACCGTGGCTTTGGTATCGGCCCGTTGATCGGCGGCGCTATCTTGGGCTTGGGTGTTGGCTCCATCATCGCCAGCCAGCCGCGTTACATCACCCCGCCGCCGGTTATCTACGCGCCACTCCCGCCCTACTACCCAGTGCAACCTCCGGCCTATTACCCGGCGCCCTACTACGCGCCCGGCTACTACGCTCCGGGTTACTATCCCCGCTAAACAAGCTGGCCGGGCCTCATAGTCCGGCCTTTTCGGCTAAACGATGCGGACTCGGACAGTGCCGACGCCGCCGATCATTCCCTCTAGCAGATCGCCGCGCTGCACGGCCGCCACCCCTTCCGGCGTTCCGGTGAAGATCAGGTCCCCAGCCTCGAGCCGCACCAGTCTCGATAGGTAGGCGAGCGTCTCCGGGACGCTCCAGATCAGCTTCGACACGTCGCTGGACTGACGCACCTTGCCATTTACCCTGAGTTCGATGCGGCCCGGCGTCACGCCCGCGGCCGGGATCAAGTTGCCGATCGGCGCCGAGTGGTCGAACCCCTTCGCCATGTCCCATGGGCGTCCGGCCTTCTTGGCCTCGCCCTGCAGGTCCCGCCGGGTCATATCCAGCCCGGCCGCGTAGCCCCAAACGTGGTCCATCGCGTCGGCCTCGCTGATATTTGCGCCGCCGGACCCCAGCGCCACGACCAGCTCCATCTCGTGATGCAGGTCATTGCTCATACCAGGATAAGGCATGTCGGCCTCTCCGGTTACGACGGCATTGGCTGGCTTGGTAAAGAAGAATGGCAGTTCGCGGTCGGGATCGTGCCCCATCTCGCGCGCGTGCTCGGCATAGTTGCGGCCTACGCAGTAAATCCGCCGGACTGGGAAGCTGCCGCCGCCTGCGACCGGCACTTCGGCCTGGGCGGGAGGGGCAATGACGTAGCTGGACATGGGTAATCTCCTGCTTTTGTGTGGTGAAGCCTACTCGCCTCTATTGCCGGTAAAAAGGTATCGCTAAACCTGGTCAAATCCGATATCGGCGCTCAAAAAACCGCAGGAACGTCAATGGTTGTCACAGGCTCGAAATCACTCTACATCCAGGTTCTTGTCGCCGTGGCTGCCGGTGTTGCGCTGGGATATTTCTACCCGGACGTCGCCGTGCAGATGCAGCCTCTGGGCGATGCCTTCGTGCGGCTGGTCAAGATGGTCATCGCGCCGATCATCTTCATCACCGTTGTCGTCGGCATCGCCAAACTGACCAACACCGCAGGCGTCGGCAGGATTGGGTTGAAGGCGATCCTGTATTTCGAGGTCCTGACCACGGTTGCCATGGTGATCGGGCTGATCGTCGGCCATCTGTTCGAGCCCGGCCTGGGTGTGGACGCCGACCCGAAAAGCCTCAGCGCCGGTGCGGTTGCCCGCTACATCGACCCGAAGGCCAAGCAGACTACTATCGAATTTCTGATGAACATCATCCCGGACCAAATCTTCAATGCGTTCGCTAAGGGCGACATCCTGCCGGTGTTGTTCTTCGCAGTATTGTTCGGCGTGGCGCTCGCCAAGGTCGGGGAGCGAGCGTCTGGACTGGTGAAGGGTCTGGACCAAGCCGGCGCTGCATTCTTCGCAGTGGTCTCGTTGATCATGCGGGTGGCGCCGCTCGGCGCGTTCGGCGCCATGGCGTTCGCCATCGGCCGCTACGGGATCGGCACGCTTGGCAACCTGCTCTACTTGATGCTCGCCTTCTACGCAACCTGCATCGTCTTCGTCCTCGTGGTGCTGACAGCGGTCATGCTCTACTGCCGCCTCAGCATGTTCCAGCTGATGCGCTACCTGAAAGAAGAGTTCTTCATCGTCCTCGGCACCTCCTCGTCGGAAGCGGCATTGCCGACCTTGATGGAAAAGCTCGAGAACCTCGGCTGCTCGCGCCCGCTTGTCGGCCTGGTCGTCCCGCTCGGCTACGCCTTCAACCTCGATGGCACCAGCATCTACTTCACGATGGCGATCGCCTACATTTCGCAGGCGCTCAACATCCCACTCAGCCTCGGCGAGTGGGTGGGCATCCTCGGCGTGCTGCTGCTCACGTCCAAGGGCGCTGCAGCAGTGACGGGTGGCGGCTTCATCACGCTGGCGGCGACGCTCGGCACCTTGGCCGGCAAGCTCCCGGTCGAGTCCATCGTGCTGGTGTTCCCGATCGACCGCTTCATGTCCGAGGCGCGGGCCATCACCAACCTGTTCGGCAACGCCGTCGCCACCATCGTCGTCGCCAAGTGGGAGGGCCAGCTCGACTATGACCGGGCCCGCGCAGTGCTCGCCCAACACACCGCGCCCGAAGTTTTAAGCCGCGCCTGAAGGAGGTCAACGCATGTCGCCGATCCTGATCGTGACCACGTCCCATGGCGCCATCGGCGACACGGGGCGGAAGACCGGATTGTATTTCGAGGAGCTGGCGACGCCGTATTGGGCCTTTCTCGATGCCGGGTTCCAGGTCGAGATCGCCTCCATTGCAGGCGGCGCGCCGCCGATCGACCCATCCAGCCTGGACGCTGCCTCCGACAGCGTCCGCCGCTTCCAGGACGACCCGGCGGCGATGGCCGCGCTGAATGGCACGCGCCCGGTCGCGGCCTTGAACCCGGCCGACTACGCCGCGGTGTTCCTGCCGGGCGGACACGGCACGATGTGGGACCTGCCGGGCAACGACGCGCTGATCCGCCTTGTCGGTGCCCTGTTCAACAGCGGCCGGGTCGTCGCGGCGGTCTGCCACGGCCCGGCCGGGCTGCTGCAAGTAAGCCAGCCGGACGGGCGTCCCCTGGTCGCTGGCCGCCGGGTCAGTGCATTCACCGATACCGAGGAGCAGGCCGTGGGCCTGGTCGAGGCGATGCCCTTCCTGCTCGAGACGATGCTGCGCGAGCAGGGCGCACAGTTCGAGGGCGGCCCCAACTTCCAGCCCTACGCAGTGCGCGACGGCAACCTGGTCACCGGGCAGAACCCGCAATCCTCCGGCCAGGTCGCCGATGAGGTCATTGCGGCGTTGCGTGCCATGCCAAACCCCGGCCCATGAACCCTGTCCTCGCCATACACGGCGGCGCTGGCACCATGGCGCCCCGCAGCATGGACGCCGAGGCCGACCGCGCCCATCGTGCCGGGCTGCATCGTGCGCTGATGGCAGGGCACCGGGTTTTGGCGGCAGGCGGCCCGGCCATGGACGTTGTGACGGCCGCCGTCGTTGCACTTGAGGACGATCCGCTGTTCAACGCCGGCCATGGCGCTGTCTTCACACGCGACGGCCGGCACGAGATGGACGCCGCGGTGATGGATGGCGCGACCCTCGGCATCGGCGCGGTTGCCGGCGTTTGCGGCCCGCGCAACCCGGTGCTGGCCGCCCGTGCCGTCATGCAGCATTCGCCTCACATTCTGCTCGCCGGCCCCGAGGCGCTCGGCTTCCTGCGCGCCCACGGCGTGGCCTTCGCCGAGCCAGAGTATTTCTACACGGCCCGCCGGTGGGAGGCGATGCAGGCGGTGCTCTTGGCACGGACGAAATTCAGCGCCGACCTGGACGACGCCGACCGCCACGGCACCGTGGGGGCGGTGGCGCTGGACCGGGCCGGCGGCCTCTCGGCTGCCACGAGCACCGGCGGCATGACCGGCAAGCTGCCCGGCCGTGTCGGCGATACGCCGGTTCCCGGCGCCGGCACCTGGGCGGACGCGGCCTGCGCCATGTCGGCGACCGGCCACGGCGAGAGCTTCATCCGCATCGCCGCTGGCCACGAGTTGTCGGCGCGGATGCGGCTGGCGCACGAGGACCTCGACACTGCAGCCGCTGCGGTCATGGCGGCGCTGGCCGCGGTGGGCGGCACCGGCGGCTTCGTGGCGCTCGACCGCGCCGGGCAGGTGTCGCTGCCGTTCAACACGCGCGGGATGTATCGCGGCGTGGTGGACGCAGAGGGCGCCGCGCGCACCGGCATCTATCAGGAGCCGCTGCAGCTCTTCGCCTGATGCGCAGGGCTGGCCCGATAGGTCCGCGCTTGTGCGGTGCGGTGCAACTCGTTAACTCCCAATCTGTGCGTTTGCACAGAAAGATGGAGCGGGAACATGGGTTACAGGGTCGCGGTTGTCGGCGCAACGGGTGCAGTCGGGCGCGAGATCCTGAAGACCCTGGCCGAGCGGGACTTTCCCGTGACCGAGATCGCTGCCGTCGCCTCCGCCCGGTCCACCGGGCAGGAGGTCAGCTTTGGCGACAAGTCCGTGCTCAAGGTCAAGAACCTCGACACATTCGACTTCAACGGCTGGGACATCGCGCTGTTCAGCCCCGGTGCCAGCGTGTCGGCTATCCACGCGCCCCGAGCAGCCGCCGCCGGTTGCCTGGTCATCGACAACACGAGCCAGTTCCGCATGGAGCACGACGTGCCGTTGGTGGTGCCCGAGGTGAATCCCGAGGCGCTCCATCGCATCCGCCGCGGCATCGTCGCCAACCCGAACTGCTCCACCATCCAGATGGTCATGGCATTGAAGCCGCTGCACGACCGGTTCCGCGTCAAGCGCGTGGTGGTCTCGACCTACCAGTCCGTTTCCGGAGCCGGGAAGGAGGGCATGGACGAGCTGTGGGCGCAGTCCCGCGCGATGTACGTGAACGATCCCGTCACGGCGCAGGAGTTCACCAAGCCGATCGCCTTCAACTGCATCCCGCACATCGACAAGTTCATGGACGACGGCTCCACCAAGGAAGAGTGGAAGATGGCGGTCGAGACGCGGAAGATCCTGGGCTCCGACATCCTCGTGCAGGCGACATGCGTGCGGGTGCCGGTGTTCATCGGCCACAGCGAGGCCGTGACCGTCGAGTTCCACGAGCCCATCACCGCGTCGGACGCGCGCGCCATCCTGCGCGAGGCGCCCGGCGTCGTCGTCATGGATACCCGCGATGACGCCGGCTACATGACGCCGGCCGATTGCGTGGGCGAGGATGCGGTGTTCGTGAGCCGCATCCGCCGCGACCCGACGGTGGAGCACGGCCTGTCGTTCTGGTGCGTGTCCGACAACCTGCGCAAGGGCGCGGCACTCAATGCAGTGCAGATCGCCGAGGTCGTCGTGGCGCAGGGCCTGTTGAAGAGGGCCGCCTAAACCGGTGTCCAAGCCTTGGCTGGCCGGTGTCAGCCAAGGCCCTGGATGCTGCAGTGCAGTTGACCATTCGTTGACCCTGCCCACCTCAGGGCATAGGAACACGCTGGCATCGACCGCATGGAGCTACATTCCCATGGCTGCACTATGAAGGACGTTCGGGACGCGCTGATGGTGGCGTACACCAGCGAGGGCAAAGCCGTACGGCGCCCGCTTTCGCCGCATCTGCAGATCTACACGCCCCAGATGACCTCGATCCTGTCGATCATGAATCGCGTGACCGGGATCGCCCTCTCGGCCGGGACGCTGTTGCTGGTCTGGTGGCTGGTTGCGGCAGCGAGCGGGCCTGGCGCCTTCAACACGGTGCAGGGTTTCGTTGCATCCCCGGTCGGGCTGTTCGTTCTGTTCGGCTGGACGGCGTCGCTGTTCTTCCATTTCTACAACGGCATCCGGCATCTGGGGTGGGACGCCGGCTATGGCTTCGACCTGCCGCAGACCTATGCCACTGGCTGGGCGGTGGTGATCGCCACGGCTGCGAGCAGCATACTGGTCTGGGCTGTCGGTCTCTGGCTGCTGAAGAGCTGACATCATGAAGGAAAGCATCTCCATTGATGTGCGGCGCAGCCAGCTTGGCCGGGCGCGGGGCGTCGGCGCAGGCCATTCCGGCGTAGAGCACTGGCGCATCGAGCGCATCACCAGCATTGCGCTGGTGCCGCTCACGCTATGGTTCATCTATGCCATGCTGCATCTGGTCGGTGCGCCGCAGGAGGCTGTGGCGGCCTGGGCCAGCAACCCGGTGAACACCGTCCTGTTGCTAGTCACGATCGTGATGACATTCCATCACATGCATCTAGGTTTGCAAGTTGTGTGCGAGGACTATGTATCGAACAAGTGGCAGATGAGCCTCATGATCTTGGGTGCCAAGTCTGCGGCACTACTGCTAGGGCTGTTATCCAGCGTTGCAGTGCTGAAATTGGCCCTATCTTAAAAACTGAACGACGCCATATCTGTTGCTACTCCTCTTGAGGCGAGCCAAATGAACGCGATTACCATGCCGTCGGCACGGGCCTACAACGTCATCGACCACACCTACGACGTCATCGTTGTGGGCGCAGGCGGCGCTGGCTTGCGGGCGACGCTCGGGATGGGCGCGGCCGGGTTGCGGACCGCGTGCCTGACCAAGGTGTTCCCCACGCGCAGCCACACCGTCGCGGCGCAGGGCGGCATCGGCGCGGCACTCGGCAATATGGGCGAGGATGACTGGCGCTGGCATATGTATGACACCGTAAAAGGGTCGGACTGGCTCGGCGACCAGGACGCGATCGAGTATATGTGCCGCGAGGCGATCCCGGCGGTTTACGAGCTCGAGCACTACGGTGTGCCATTCAGCCGCACCGAGGATGGGCGCATCTACCAGCGCCCGTTTGGCGGCCATATGAAGGACTATGGCAAGACCCCAGCCATGCGCGCCTGCGCCGCTGCCGACCGCACCGGCCACGCCATCCTGCATACGCTATATCAGCAGAGTCTGAAACATGAGGTCGAGTTCTTCGTCGAGTATATCGCGCTCGACCTGATCATGGACGAGGAAGGTGCCTGCCGCGGCGTTATGGCCTGGTCCCTCGAGGACGGCTCCATGCACCGGTTCCGGGCGCAGAACGTCGTTTTGGCGACCGGTGGCTATGGCCGCGCCTACTTCAGCTGCACCAGCGCGCACACCTGCACCGGCGACGGTAACGGTATGGCAATCCGCGCCGGCATCCCAATGCAGGACATGGAATTCGTGCAGTTCCACCCGACCGGCATCTACGGCTCCGGCTGCTTGATCACCGAGGGCTCGCGCGGCGAGGGCGGCTATCTCACCAACTCCGAGGGCGAGCGCTTCATGGAGCGCTATGCGCCGACGGCGAAGGATCTGGCCAGCCGCGACGTGGTGTCGCGTTCTATGACGTTGGAGATTAACGCTGGGCGCGGTGTGGGTGCCAACAAGGACCATATCCATCTGCACCTGGAGCATCTAGGCGCCGAGTTGCTGCACGAACGGCTGCCCGGCATCAGCGAGACCGCGAAGGTGTTCGCCGGCGTCGACGTGACGAAGGAGCCGATCCCGGTGCTGCCGACCGTGCATTACAACATGGGCGGTATCCCCACGAACTACCGCACCGAAGTGCTGCGTCCGACTGCGAAGGATCCGGACGCCGTTGTGCCCGGCCTGATGGCCGTCGGCGAGGCTGCCTGCGTCTCCGTGCACGGCGCCAATCGGCTCGGCACCAACTCGCTGCTCGACCTCGTGGTGTTCGGCCGCGCTGCCGCCCACCGCGCCGCCGAGATCATCAAGCCCGGCTCCAGTCAGGCCCCGCTGCCGGCGCGTGCTGGGGAGGCGACGCTTGAGCGCTTCGACCGCACCCGCAACGCGAGCGGTGGCACGAAGATCTCGGCCATGCGCTTCGATCTGCAGAAGGTCATGCAGTCGCATGCAGCCGTCTATCGCAACAGCGAGAGTCTGAAGGAAGGCGTCTCCAAGATGAAGACGCTTTGGTCGGGCATGGCCGACATGCAGGTCAGCGACCGGTCCTTGATTTGGAACAGCGACTTGGTTGAGGCGCTGGAGTTCGACAACCTGATGGGCAACGCCATGACGACTATGGTCAGCGCCGAGAACCGGCACGAGAGCCGCGGTGCCCACGCCCATGACGACTTCCCCGACCGCGACGACGGCGAGTGGATGAAGCATACGCTGGCGTGGTGCGACACCGAGGGCAAGGTGGACCTTGGCTACCGCGAGGTGAAGATGCAGACGTTGACCAACGAGGTCTCCGTCTTCCCGCCCAAGAAGCGCGTGTACTAGAGCGAAAGAAGCAAACGAGATGGCTACCTTCACGCTGCCTAAGAACAGCAAGATCGGCCAGGGGCAGACCTACAAGGCGGCTCCTGGTGCAACACGGACTAAGCAGTTCAAGATCTATCGCTGGAATCCGGACGATGGCGCCAACCCGCGCATCGACACCTACGAACTCGACCTCGACAAGGTCGGCCCGATGGTGCTGGACGCGCTGATTTACATCAAGAATGAGGTCGACCCGACGCTCACATTCCGCCGCTCCTGCCGCGAGGGCATTTGCGGCAGTTGCTCGATGAACATCGACGGCGGCAACACCCTGGCGTGCTTGAAGGCCCATGACGAGGTGGACGGTGCCGTCCGTATCTACCCGCTGCCTCATATGGCCGTGGTGAAAGATCTTGTGCCGGACCTGTCGCAGGCCTACGCGCAGCTTCGCAGCATCGAGCCGTGGCTGAAGTCCGATACGCCGCCCCCGCCGGACGCCGAGCGCCTGCAAAGCAAAGAGGAGCGTGCCAAGCTTGATGGCATGTGGGAGTGCATCCTGTGCTTCTGCTGCACCACGTCGTGCCCGAGCTATTGGTGGAACGGCGACCGCTATCTCGGCCCGGCGGTGTTGCTGCAAGCCTATCGCTGGATTGCCGATAGCCGCGACGAGTATACCGGCAGCCGGCTTGACGACCTGGAAGACACTTATAAGCTGTATCGCTGCCACACGATCATGAACTGCACCAAGACCTGTCCCAAGGGCCTGAACCCGGCCAAGGCGATCGGCGAGATCAAGCAACTCCTGGTCGATCGCAAGGGCTGATCGCCGGTACAGGCTCGCATTGCGTGGCCTTCAATGGGACGCTCGACACCGGTTTAGGCCGTGCCGACGCTTGGCGGGACAGCCTGCTGGTGGATCATGCCGTGTTTCGTACGGTTTGGACCAATCTAGCTCCGGTCATTCCCGGGAGGCTTTATCGCTCGAACCATCCAACGCCGGGTCACCTCGCAGCGGCGACCCGGCGACTTGGATTGCGTACGCTGGTCAACCTGCGCGGCCATCGTAAATGCGGATCCGACGCATTGTCGCGCGAGACTGCGGCACGGCTAGGCCTTGTGCATATCGACATGGCATTCGAAAGCCGCGGCGCGCCGCACCGTGACCGCATCCTGCGCTTTGCCGAGATCTATCGCAGCCTCAAGCTTCCGGCGTTGATGCATTGTAAATCCGGCGCGGACCGGGCAGGCCTGGCATCGGGTCTGGCCATCATGTTCGAGGGCGGCACGGCAGCCGAAGCGCTGAAACAGCTATCCTGGCGCTTCGGCCATTGGAGCCGCGCCCGCACCGGAGTGCTCGACGCTTTCTTCATACGCTATGCCGTCCAGGCGGAGGGCCGCGTGCCGTTCTTGGATTGGGTCAGGACTGAATATGACGAAGCGGCACTGAAGCGCGACTTCGTGGCCGGTGGGCTTAGCAGCTTCATCAACGACCGCGTCCTGCGGCGGGAATGACCTATGCCGCCCGGGTCAGCCGCTTCATGAACGCCGAAACTTTGTGCCGGCGCATTTCATAACGCGCCTTGTCGTCCGTCGTCATCCAATTCAACTGGACCACGTAGCGGCGGCCGACGAACTGGCGATGACCGTGCCAGGTGGTTGGCCCGTTGGGGAACACCAGCAGGGTGCCATTCACCGGCGGCACCTCGACGACGAAATCCTCAAGGTCATCCGGCCCGCGCAACAGGCGGAGGCAGCCGTCCTGCTTCGCCCAGGCCTCGGTTTCCGGATTCAGGTACAGCAACACCGTGACCCGCTTGGCCGTGCTGTCACAATGGATACGGCCGTCTTTCTCGCGCGACTGCCCCCGTAGCGTCACCATCGTGGGCGCATCGGCGAGCGATAGGCCAAACTTCTCGCTGACTGCGGTGCGGAAGCCTGGACCTTGCAATTCGGCGATCATCGCCCTCGCGGCATCTCCAAGCCGCAAGCCCTCGGTCGGGAAGGACCCGCCCTTGCTCAGGGCTGGCAATCCCTGCACGACTTGTGTCAGCAGAGGCGCCGGTACGAATTGCTGCACCACGACATGAGTGAATGGATCATTCGATACCGGAGCGGCCGCCAGGGCCGCATAGTCAAGATTGGTCATGCCGATAACCTAATCGGCTGCGATTGCCCTATCAACCATCATGCGCCTGCCATCAGGTGCGCGGATCACGCAGCGATTTGAGCACTCCACCCGTGGATAGGAATTGAGCGCATTTCAGCCGTCCCTCGCAGCATGGCTCGGACGTAACCTGGACTGCTACGCGCGACAGTCCCGTCGTAGTACAAGTGAACAATTGTTTCGCTGTGGGAGTGCGGTATTCGACCGCCATCGTCGAACTTAACGGGAGAAGAGCCAGTGCGAGCGCCGCTAATATCGTCCTCATGAACCGCCTCTTATCCAGATTGCAACCTTCTAACGGATCAACGTGTCAATCAATGATTTAGTTACGAAATCGCAATTCGTTGATGTGGATCAAATTTGCCACAGTTTTCATATAACTGGAGCATGAAGGTGATTGGAGCGATGGCATGGACGTGACCATAGATGCGGCCCACGCAAGCGGTCCCCTCGCGGCCTATCGCGCCCGACTCGCCGCAGGGGAACTCGTCACCGATCCATCCCAGGCCCTGGTCGCCGAGCGGCTGCAGGCGCTTTGGATGCAGTTGCGCGGCTATACGGCCGGGCAGCCGAGCGAGCCCGGGTTTTTCGAACGCCTGCTCGGACGCAAGCGCCGCGATGACATGCCGGCCGACTTTCCGCATGGCCTCTATCTCGTCGGCGACGTCGGCCGCGGCAAAAGCATGCTGATGGATTTATTTTTCGACGCCGCCGACGTGCCGCGCAAGCGCCGCATCCACTTCCACCAATTCATGCAGGAGGCGCACCAGCGCATCTACGCCTGGCGCCGTGCACCGCACCGCCTGGCCGATCCGCACTCGGACGACCCGATCCCGCCGCTCGCCGATACGATTACAGCCGAGGCCTCGCTGCTCTGCTTCGACGAGTTCCAAGTGAACGATGTCGCCGACGCCATGATCCTCGGCCGGCTATTCAAGGCGCTGTTCGCCCGCGGCGTCGTCGTGGTGGCCACCAGCAACACCCGGCCCGACGACCTGTTTGCCGGGCAGCCCGGACGGGATGCCTTCCTGCCGTTCATCGCCTTGTTGAAGCAGCACCTCGACGTGCTGGTGATGGCGGGCAGCCGCGACTGGCGCCGCCAGCGGCTGCGCGGCCTGCCGACCTGGCACGTGCCGGTGGACGACCGCGCCGACCGTGCGCTGGATGCGGCGTTCCATGACCTGACCGCCGGTGCGAAAGCCCGGCCCGAACGGCTGATGGTCATGGGCCATGTCCTCGCCGTGCCGCACGCCGCCCAGGGGGTTGCCCGGTTCGACTTCGACGCGCTGTGCGGGCAGGCGCTCGGCGCCGGAGACTACCTGGCGCTTGCGACGCACTACCAGGCGGTGGTGCTGGATGGCGTGCCGCGGCTATCGCCCGACAACTACGACATGGCCCGGCGCTTTATCATACTGATCGACGCGCTGTACGACCACCGGGTCAAGCTGGTCGCCAGCGCCGATGCGACGCCGGACCAGCTCTATCAGCGCGGCGAGGGTGCCCGCGCCTTCGAGCGCACTGCCTCCCGCTTAGAAGAGATGCAGAGCCGTGAGTACTTGGGGCTGCCGCATCTGACGTGATCCGGCAGGCTTCGGCCCTTGCTGGACCTCGGCATCGTCATGCATCTGCCTTGCCGCCCCGCACGGGATGGTCTATCGCACGGCACCCTTGAGTGACCGTATGGCTTTGATGGCGCTGTACGGCTGCCACGGCTCGCATCCATCCCAAGCAGGATAACCCTCATGGCACGCAACAAGATCGCCCTGATCGGCGCCGGGAACATCGGCGGCACCCTTGCCCACCTTATCGGCCTCAAGGAACTGGGCGACGTCGCGCTGTTCGACGTGTTCGGCGGCGTGGCGGCTGGTAAGGCGCTCGACATCATGCAGTCGGGGCCGGTCGACGGCTTCGACAGCCATATGGCCGGTGGCAGCGACTACGCTGGGATTGCCGGGTCGGACGTGGTGATCGTGACGGCCGGGTTCCCGCGCACGCCCGGCATGAGCCGCGACGACCTGGTTGCCAAGAACGCTGGCGTTATCGCGACCGTCGCGGACGGCATCAAGACATACTGCCCCGGCGCCTTCGTCATCGTCATAACCAACCCGCTCGACGCCATGGTCTGGGTCATGCAGCAGAAGTCGGGCCTGCCGCCGAACATGGTGGTGGGCATGGCCGGCGTGCTGGACAGCAGCCGCTTCCGCCTGTTCCTGGCGCATGAGTTCAACGTGTCGGTCGAGGACGTGACGGCCTTTGTGCTCGGCGGCCACGGCGACACGATGGTGCCGCTGGTGCGCTACAGCACCGTTGCCGGCATCCCGGTGCCGGACCTGATCAAGATGGGCTGGACGACGCAGGATATGATCGACGCGATCGTCAAACGCACCGCGAACGGCGGCGGCGAGATCGTGAAGCTGTTGGAAAAAGGCAGCGCATTCTATGCCCCAGCCGCGAGCGCCATTGCCATGGCCGAGAGCTTCCTGCGCGACAAGAAGCGGGTGCTGCCGGCGGCGGCGCACCTGTCGGGGCAGTATGGCGTCAAGGATCTTTATGTCGGCGTACCCGTCGTCATCGGGGCGGGCGGCGTCGAGCGTATCGTCGAGATCACGCTCGATGCGGACGAGCAGGCGGCGTTCGACAAAAGCTGCGCTTCGGTGCAGGAACTGATCGACGCCAGCCGCAAGCTGGTTGGCTGACCGCCGCTCGCCTATGCGTTTGTGGCAACCCAGCCTGCGTACTACGATCGGTTAACCGCGCCCATCTATAGAGAAGCGGGCCGCGCAGTGCCCTTGCCTGACGTTCGAAGGAAGCATCCATGCCTGGCGTAGACCTGCTCGTCCAAGCGTTCAACGGCGGCAATGCCGCGTTCATCGCTGACCTTTACGCAAGGTGGGCGGCCAACCCGGCGAGCGTCGACGAGAGCTTTGCCGAGCTGTTCGGATCGCTGAACGACGAGGCGCGCGGCGTGCTGATGGATGCGAACGGCGCGTCCTGGGCACCTCAGCACTTCGATGTAGGTGAGCCGGAGCCGGCCAAACCAGCGGGCAGGGGTGCGAAGGCTGCGCCGCCAGTCCAGGGAGGCGCCACCCCCGAGCAGGTCCGTGCGACGGCGCTCGACAGCCTTCGCGCGTTGATGCTGATCCGGGCCTACCGCGTGCGCGGCCATCTCGAGGCAACGCTCGATCCGCTAGGCCTGCAGGTGCCCCGGCCGCATCCCGAGCTCGATCCCGCGACCTATGGTTTCGGCCCCGGCGATATGGATCGGTCGATCTTCATCGACATGGTGCTCGGCCGCGAGAGCGCCACGATGCGGGAGATCGTGGAGATCGTACGTGCCAGCTATTGCGGGCCGATCGGCGTCGAGTTCATGCATATCCAGGACCCTGCCCAGAAGGCCTGGATTCAACGCCGCATCGAGGACGCACCGTGGACGAGGGGCTTCGACCCAGCCATCAAACGCACCATCCTGTCGCAGTTGACCGAGGCCGAGGGCTTCGAGGTGTTCTGCCAGAAGCGCTACGTCGGCACCAAGCGCTTCGGGCTTGAGGGCGGCGAGGTTACAATCCCGGCGCTGCACGCGATGATCGACGTGGCGGCACTCGCCGGCGTGAGCGAGATCGCGATCGGCATGCCGCATCGCGGGCGGCTTAATACGCTGGTCAACATCGTCCGCAAGCCGTTCACCGCCATCTTCAGCGAGTTTGGCGGCAACAGCGCGCAGCCGGACGACGTGCAGGGCTCAGGCGACGTGAAATACCATCTGGGCACCAGCACGGACGTGGATGTCGCCGGGCATAGCGTGCACATCTCGCTGCAGCCGAACCCTTCGCATCTGGAGGCCGTCGACCCTGTCGTGATCGGGAAGGTGCGTGCGCGCCAAGACATGGCAGGCGACACCAAGAGCCGGCACAGCGTCATGGGTATCCTGATGCATGGTGACGCGGCGTTCGCCGGGCAGGGCCTGGTTTATGAGACGTTGGCCATGAGCCAGTTGATCGGCTACCGCACGGGCGGAACCGTGCACCTGATCGTCAACAACCAGATTGGCTTCACGACCGTCCCGGCCCATGCCTATTCCGGCTTGTATTGCACCGACGTCGCCAAGTCGGTGCAGTGCCCGATCCTGCACGTGAACGGCGACGAGCCCGAGGCGGTGATCTTCTGCGCCCGCCTGGCGGCCGAGTTCCGCCAGGAGTTCGCCACCGACTTCGTGCTCGACATCGTCTGCTACCGCCGTCACGGCCATAACGAGACGGACGAGCCGGCCTTCACGCAGCCGATCATGTATCGCGCTATCAAGGATCGGCCGACCACCCGCACGCTGTATGCCGAGCGCCTGGCCGCCGAGGGCAGCGTGCCGGCCGACGCTGCGAAAGCGATGTGGGATGAGTTCCAGGATACGCTGGAGGAGGCCTTCAAGGCGGCGCAGTCCTACAAGCCGAACAAGGCCGATTGGCTTGAGGGCCACTGGGCCGGATTGAAGCAGTCCGACCAGGTAGACGAACGCCAGGAGGAGACGACGGAGCTGTCGTCCGAACAGCTCGCCCGCGTCGGCCGTGCGCTCTATACTCCGCCGGAACACTTTGATCTCAACCCAAAGATTGCCCGGCAGCTCGAAGCCAAGCGCGCAATGTTCGAGAGCGGCAACGCGATCGATTGGTCGACTGGCGAGGCCCTGGCCTTTGGCGGCCTGCTGATAGAGGGCAGCCGCGTGCGCCTGTCGGGCGAGGATTGCCAGCGCGGCACCTTCAGCCAGCGACATGCCGTGCTGACCGACCAAGCTAACCAGCACGAATACGTGCCGCTCAACAATATCCAGGCGGACCAGGCCAAGATCGAAATCTACAATTCCCTGCTTTCGGAACAGGGGGTGCTGGGCTTCGAATACGGCTATACCCTGGCCGATCCCAAGGTGCTGGTGCTGTGGGAGGCACAGTTCGGCGACTTCGCCAACGGCGCGCAGGTCATCATCGACCAGTTCCTGGCAAGCGGCGAGACCAAGTGGTTGCGCATGAGCGGGCTGACGCTGCTGTTGCCGCACGGCTACGAGGGGCAAGGCCCCGAGCATAGCTCGGCGCGGCTCGAGCGTTATTTGCAGCTTTGCGCCGAGCGCAACATGACGGTGTGCAACCTAACCACGCCGGCCAACTACTTCCACGCGCTGCGGCGGCAACTGAAACGCAACTTCCGCAAGCCGCTGGTCATCATGACGCCAAAGTCGCTGTTGCGGCACAAGCTCGCGGTGAGCGCATTGTCCGACATGGCCGAGGGCAGCCATTTCAGCTTCGTGCTCGGCGAGTTGGACAGGCTCGTAGCGCCCGAGGAGGTCAAGCGTGTAGTGATCTGCTCTGGCAAAGTGTACTACGACCTGCTGGCGGAGCGGCGGGAAAAGGGCGTGCAGGATGTGGCGATCGTGCGCCTGGAGCAGATCTTCCCGTTCCCGGAGCGTACCCTGGGCGACGTTTTGAAACCCTATACGAACGCCGAGGTGGTGTGGTGCCAGGAGGAGCCGGCGAACATGGGCGCCTGGAGCTTTGTGGACCGGCGGATCGAAAAGGTGCTGGTGGCAAACGGCGGACGCGCCACCCGGCCCGCCTATGCTGGCCGGGTCGACGCCGCGAGCCCGGCCACCGGCCTCGCCAAGGTCCATGCTGCAGAGCAGATGGCGCTGGTGCGCGATGCGCTCGGGATGAACTTGTAAGGACGCAAGCAGATGGCTACCGAGATCAAGGTTCCGACCCTGGGTGAGAGCGTCACGACTGCCACGGTGGCGCGCTGGCTGAAGAAGGCCGGGGAAAGCGTTGCTGCGGACGAGCCGCTCGTGGAACTCGAAACGGACAAGGTCACTGTCGAGGTCAACGCGCCTGGGGCTGGCACGCTTGGGACCATCTCCGCCGAGGAGGGCACGGAGGTCGAAGTCGGCGCGACTCTGGCTATGCTGGAGGCGGCCAACGCTGCCGCGAAGCCTGCGGCTTCTGCATCGATGCCTACTCTTGCGGCTCCAACTGCCACGGCATCCTCCACCGCTGCCAATCCGAGTCCAGGCGTGAACCCGCCGCCGCGTGCGCTTGGCCCCGTGTCCCGTCCGGCGATGCCACGGGCTCCGGCCGTCGCCACCGCTGCGCCTGCCATGGCGGCGCAGGCGCACGCTCCCATGCCGTCCGCCGCCAAGCTCATGGAGGAGAAGGGCCTGGTTCCGGCGTCCATGGACGGCACTGGGAAGGACGGCCGCATCACCAAGGGCGACGTCCTGCAGTTTCTCGCACGACCAGCCGCATCGCCTTCTGTCGCCGCAGCGAAACAGCCTCGTGCATCGGAGGCCGGCGAGGAACGGGTCAAGATGACCCGGCTCCGCAAGACAATCGCTCAACGGCTTAAGGATGCACAGAACAACGCAGCCATGCTGACCACTTTCAACGAGGTGGACATGACGGCGGCGATGGCGATGCGGTCCGAGTATCGGGATGCATTCGAGAAGCGGCACAACGGCGTGCGCCTGGGCTTCATGTCGTTCTTCGTCCGCGCCTGCGTGGCCGCGCTGAAGGAGTTCCCGGCCGTCAATGCCGAGATCGACGGCGACGAGATCGTCTATAAGAACTTCGTCCACATGGGCATTGCAGTGGGTGGCCCGAACGGGCTTGTGGTGCCCGTGCTGCGCGATGCGGACCGACTCGGCTTTGCTGGGATCGAGAAGGGCATCGGCGATTTTGGCCGCCGGGCCCGGGACGGCGCGCTAAAGATCGACGAGTTGTCGGGCGGCACCTTCACCATTACCAATGGCGGCGTTTACGGTAGCCTGATGAGCACGCCCATCCTGAACGCTCCGCAATCCGGCATCCTGGGCATGCACAAGATCCAGGAGCGCCCGATGGCGGTTGGCGGCAGGATCGAGATCCGCCCGATGATGTATCTTGCGCTGTCGTATGACCACCGCATCGTGGACGGCAAGGAGGCAGTGTCTTTTCTGGTCCGCGTGAAGGAGGGCGTGGAGGATCCGCGCCGCCTGCTGTTGGACCTTTGACCGCGAAGCGCCATATCGAAGGTCAGTTGCTAAGGACTAGAAATGGCTGAATCCTACGACGTCATTGTCATCGGCGGCGGACCTGGTGGCTATGTCTGCGCTATCCGCGCCGCCCAGCTTGGCCTCCATACCGCCTGTGTCGAACGCCGGGCGACGCTCGGCGGCACGTGCCTCAACATCGGCTGCATCCCCAGCAAGGCGCTGCTGCAATCGAGCGAGAACTTCGAGGAGGCGAGCCATGCTTTCGCCGACCATGGGGTAGTGATCGAGGGCGTGAAGCTAGACCTCGCCCGCATGATGGCCCGCAAGGACGAGGTGGTGGGCGCCAATGTCAAGGGCGTCGAGTTCCTGTTCAAGAAGAACAAGGTCGATTGGCTGAAGGGCAGTGGGCGCATTGCCGGCCCTGGCCGGGTCGAGGTGGACGGCGCGCAATACCAGGCCAAGCACATCGTCGTCGCCACTGGCAGCGAGAGCATCAGCCTGCCCGGCGTCGAACTGGACGAGACGGCGATCGTCAGCAGCACCGGTGCGCTGGAGCTGGACCGGGTGCCGGAGCACCTGGTGGTGATCGGCGGCGGCTATATCGGGCTGGAGCTCGGCAGCGTCTGGAAGCGGCTCGGGGCGGAGGTCACGGTGGTCGAGTACCTGGATCGCTTGGTGCCGGGCATGGACGCGGAGATCGCCAAGACGTTCGAGCGCGTGCTGGGCAAGCAGGGCATCCAGTTCCGGCTCTCGACCAAGGTGACCGGCGCACTGCGTGGCAATGACGGCGTCACGCTTACGGTCGAGCCTGCAAAGGGCGGCGAGGCAGAGCAGATCAAGGCCGACGTCGTCCTGGTCGCTATCGGCCGCCGCGCCTACACCGACCATGTCGGGCTGCAGGAGGCCGGGGTGGCGCTCGACGATCGTGGCCGCGTGCAGGTCGACGCGCATTATGCCACGAACGTGCCGGGGATCTATGCCATCGGCGACGTGATTGCCGGCCCGATGCTGGCGCACAAGGCAGAGGAAGAGGGCGTGGCCCTTGCCGAGCGGCTCGCCGGGCAGGCTGGGCATGTAAACTATGACGTCATTCCTGGCGTGGTTTACACCTGGCCCGAGGTCGCGAGCATCGGCAAGACCGAGGACGACCTAAAGCGGCTAGGCGTCGTCTATAAGGTTGGAAAGTTCCCCTTCACCGCCAACGGCCGCGCGCGCGCTATGGGCAGCACGGATGGATTTGTGAAGATTCTCGCTGACAAAACAACGGACCAGTTGTTGGGTGTCCACATCATCGGCCCCGACGCTGGCGGCTTGATCGCAGAGCTTGCGACTGCCATGGAGTTCGGCGCCAGCAGCGAGGATGTGGCGCGGACCTGCCATGCTCATCCCAGCCTGAGCGAGGCCGTGAAGGAGGCCGCACTGGCCGTCGATGGCCGTGCATTGCACATCTAAGGCACCAGCATGACGATCGAGCCACCCCGCGACCACGCCTATGTCGTCACCATAACCTGGACGGGCAATCGCGGGACTGGCACGTCCGGCTACCGCGCCTACGACCGTGCGCACGAGGTGACGGTGCTGGGCAAACCGTCTGTTCCATGCTCATCCGACCCGGCGTTCCAGGGCGATCGGCTGCGTTACAATCCTGAGGAGATGCTGGTCGCCTCGCTCTCGTCCTGCCACATGCTGTGGTATCTCCATCTTTGCTCCGCCGAAGGCATAGTGGTGCAAGCCTATGAAGATATTGCCGAGGGTGTCATGAATGAACGCCCGGACGGCGGTGGTGCCTTCGTCGAGGTCGTGCTCGCGCCAGAGATCACCTTCAGCGCGGGCGTCAATCTCAATCGTGCCCGCGCGTTGCACGCTGAGGCGCACCGGAAATGCTTCATTGCGAATTCAGTGAACTTTCCAGTACTGCACGAGCCGGTTTTCCATGTCGGATAGCCTATGCTCGCGCTGACCATGGGCGACCCGGCCGGGATCGGCGGGGAACTGACTGTCCAAGCATGGCAGGCATTGCGCGAGAGCGGCCCAGCCTTCACTGCGATCGACGACGCGGCCCGGCTCTATGGTAGCCCAGTCCGAACCGTGAGCAGCCTGGCCGAGGCCGCTACAGTTTTTTATGAGGCGCTCCCGGTATTGCCGCAGCCGCTAGCCGCGCCTGTCACGCCGGGCTACCCCGACCGCGCCAACGCCGCCGCCACCATCGCCAGCATCCAACGTGCGGTGCGGCTGGCGCAGGCGGGCGAGGCTGCCGCCGTCGTCACCAACCCGATCAGCAAGGCTGTGCTCTACGCCGCCGGGTTCCCGCATCCTGGCCATACCGAGTTCCTGGCAGCGCTGACGGGCTGCACGCATCCGGTGATGATGCTGGTCAACAAGTTTCTTCGCGTGGTTCCCGTCACGATCCATGTTGGTCTGCGTGCGGCGCTCGATAGCCTGACGACGGATATGATCGTCACCGTGTCCCGCATCACGGCAACGTCGTTGCGCGCCCAATTTGGCATTTCCTCGCCGCGGTTGGCGATGGCCGGACTCAACCCGCACGCCGGCGAAGGCGGCGCCATGGGAGACGAGGAGACACGGGTGATCGCTCCCGCCATCGCGGCGCTGCGGGCCGAGGGCATCGCCGTCACGGGCCCGCATCCCCCGGACACGATGTTCACGCCTGCCGCTCGGGCCGGATACGACGCGGCGATCTGCATGTATCACGACCAAGCGCTGATTCCGCTCAAGACGCTCGACATGGCAAGCGGGGTGAACGTCACGCTCGGCCTGACGATCATCCGTACCTCGCCGGACCATGGGACCGCGTTCGACATTGCGGGCCAGGGCCGTGCCGACCCGGCCAGCCTTATCGCGGCGTTGCGGCTGGCAGCACTCCTCGCGGAAAGGCGCAGCGTATGAGCAGCCCCCGGCTTGGCGTCAACGTCGACCATGTCGCGACCATTCGCAACGCGCGCGGCGGCTTGCATCCGGACCCGTTCACCGTCGCGCTGATGGCGGTCGGCGCCGGTGCTGATGGGATCACGGTCCATCTGCGGGAGGACCGCCGCCATATCCGCGACGCCGATTTGGAGCGGATTGCCGCTTCCTCTCAGATCCGATTGAACTTCGAGATGGCCGCGACGGACGAAATGGTCGGCATCGCCCGGCGCCTGCGGCCGGCTGCCTGCTGCCTGGTGCCCGAACGCCGCACGGAGATCACGACGGAGGGCGGGCTTGATGCGGCTAGGCAGGCAGCGACGCTCGGGCCGCAAATCCGCGCATTGCGCGACGCCGGCATACGCGTTTCGTTGTTCCTCGATCCCGACGCTGCGCAACTCCACGCGGCGCGGGCCTTGGAAGCGGAGGTCGTCGAGCTGCACACCGGCGCCTATGCCGAGGGCCGGATCGGCGAGCTGGACCGGTTGCGCGAGGCTGCGGCGCTTGCGGCGGAGATCGAACTAGAGTGCCACGCTGGGCATGGCCTGACCTTTGCGAACGTGCAGCCGGTCGCGGCCCTGCCGCAGGTCGAGGAACTGAACATCGGGCATTTCATCATCGGTCAAGCGATTATGGACGGCCTGCCGAACGTCGTTGCCACGATGCGGGCCCTCATCGCACGCGGTTGAGAGTCCAACAATCCTAAGCCCGAGGATGGGTGCGCCGCCAAATAGCCTGAAGCTGGGCCGGGTCGACGCTGGTATAGCGCTGCGTCGTGGACAAGCTGGCGTGGCCCAGCAACTCCTGGATTGAGCGGAGGTCGGCGCCGCCGGCGAGCAAGTGCGTTGCAAAGCTGTGGCGCAATGCGTGCGGCGTTGCATGCGCCGGAAGGCCAGCCATAGCCCGAAAGGTCTCCATGGTGCGCTGCGCGACCCGAGCTGCGAGCCGGCCGCCCTTCACGCCTACGAACAGCGGCGAAGCGCGCTGCGGGTCGGGGTGCAGCCGCAGCCAGTCGGCCAGGGCTTGGCGTACCGCCGGCAACAGCGGCACCAAGCGCTCCTTCCCGCCCTTGCCTCTTACGAGCAGTGTATCTCCCTTGGCTGTAACGCTGCCGACATTGAGCGATAGCGCCTCATTGATCCGCAGCCCGGCGCCATAGAGCAGGGTGAACAGCGCGGTATCGCGTGTTTGGACCAGCGCTGCATCGGTCGCCTCGCCGATGTCGTTCGCGACAGCCAGGGCTTGCTGGGCCGTCAGCGCACGTGGAACCGGGGGCCGGGCACGCGGCCTGCCGAGCAGGCTCGGCGCAGGGTTCGAAACGCCGCGGTGCCGGGCGAGGAAGCGATACAGGCTGCGGACGGCAGACAGATGCCGTGCCCGCGTCGCGTTGACCGTGCCCAGTCCGGCCTCATGCGCGAGCCAAGCCCGCAGGTCGCCTTGGGTCAGTGATCCAAGATCGGCGAGCCACGGCTCCGCTCCAAGATGACCCGTCAGGAACACCAGAAAAGCATCGAGATCCCGGCCATAAGCCTCCACCGTAAGCGGCGAGGCCTGCCGGATCCGCGCCATCCAGTCGAGGAACGCGGCCACGGAGTCGGCCGCACGCTCCGGCGCTGTCATTCCCGCGCCAGCGCCACCGCGATCGCCTGGCCAAGAAACGCCAGCACCGGCGTAGCCGCGCCCGCCAACGCCCGCCCGTCGCGGCACGCCAGCGCCAGCAGGGCAGGGGCGTCCGGCAACGGAACGCGCACCAGCGCCTCCCGCCCTGCCAGGGCAGCTGCCTCGCCATGCAGCAACGGCGTACGTACAGCATCCCGCACCAGCGCCCGGCGGCGGCCGAGCGTCGCCGCGACCGTGCCAAGCGGTACCCGGACGGCACCGGGGATCGCTGGCGCCGCGCCATGGCCAGCCTCCGCGCACAGCCTGACGCTGTCCAGCCGCAACAGGCCCGGAAGATCGTGCTGCAGGCACCAGGGCAAATCGCGGGCGCCCATCATCGCCAGGACCGCCTCCTGCACGCGCTCGGCAAAGCCATCCGCCGCACGGCGCTCGACGGTCGCATGCGCCAGCGCCGCCGCACCGGCGCGGGCGCGGTCCAGCATCGCCGCCATGTGGTCGGCCAGCCGGTCCCCATGCACACGGGCCGGCGGCTCGAGCACGGCATACAGCTCCGGGTGCGCGGCCAGCCAACCGGGATTCGCCCGTAGGAAACCCGCTATATCGTCCATTTCTGCCTTGGCAGCCAGTCGCTGCCCTGGTTGCATTCCGGTCGGCAGTGCCTCATCTCGCAATATGTTCACTCTCCGTTCATAAACCGATCCTGATGGATCACCATCGCGAAATCACCATCGTAGAGTTTAGCGTGAAGTCTGGGCATATGCGGGCAAGTCGGCGCACTATCGACCATGATGGCTTAGACTTGGGCTTGGCAACCCTACTCCCGGTTGCAGCGCCCAGGAAGCGGGTTGCTGTGCTGCTACCAAGACCGTTCCAAGGCACCTTCGATTACGCCGTTCCCGACGGCCTTAACCCTCAACCCGGCGACATCGTGCTGGTTCCGCTCAACCGTCGGGAAGAGGTTGGCGTAGTTTGGGACGCGC
>JAABVA010000394.1_pt1 | contig 56466 bp, 60 predicted proteins | sample 5560331 | NCBI WGS metagenome assembly JAABVA01 (sample SAMN12812661, study PRJNA571458) | rock metagenome | isolation source: Antarctica rocks | place: Antarctica: Victoria Land, Mt New Zealand sud | collected 2016-01-07
GTATGGAGGAGCTAGCCTTTCGCCTTCTGCGTCCAACTGTTTACAAGAGTAAGTGTACCCTTGTAATGGCCCTGTCGTCGAGGGGCTTGCAATTAGTTTAATGTAAAAGAGAGGAGCGTTCCTGCAAGCGCACGCTTCCCTCCTATAGCTGAGTTCGCTGAAGCACCCGACGTTGGATAAAGGGTTGCCAGAGCCATCACTGCACCTATCAGTAACGCCGAGATACCCCAGATGATATAGTCCTGTGAACTGGTAGGGGTCATGCGTTTGAAAAAGATATTAGGGATGAGGACCGTTGGAAGTCCAATCAGCAAAGCAACACCAAGCGCATAGAACGTTGAAAGTCCCCAGAAACGTATTCCAAACATTCATTTTCTCCTTGTGAACACATACGAACGATAATTTTGTTCTCCTATCTACACTATACTCCATCATACTATAGTACATGGTACGGTACACGATGGTTGAAAAAGATAAAAACATTCTTTCGAGAAAGTGACTTTACCTTTTTCTCAACTCGGTGTCACGGCAACCGCAAAGCCCACCCAGTACTTGAGAAACGTCGCACGAGGCATCACCTTCATATTGAGGCGAGACGAGTCGGCAAGGAAGACATTATTCTTATCGCCACCAATAGCGATGAGAATATGCCCCCCTGACCATCTATCAGGAGGAAAACCTATAATAACTGGTCTCCCGGAGTTGGCAACAGTGATCATAGTATCAAGCGAAGGGTTTTGCAGCCAGGTCGCCTTGAAGCCGAAACGTGCAGCAGTACGGTCAATGCCTACAGGCTCTACCAATCCCAAATCGGGGCTGATTTCACCTATGCGAGATTCAACACTTAAAACGTCAGTAATACGATAGTGACGGCCATAGGCATTAAAGATTTCAGTCAATGTTGCGGCAGAGCAGGCCGAATATGCCCACGTAGTATACTCCTGAGAAGAACTGTACTGCACTGGGTCTAACTGGCTTATACGTGTCAGTGCTTTTGACGCTCCTAAGATACCGGAGAACAATTGCGTTTGAGCCGAGGTCGCTGGAGTAGAGGAAGTCGTAGGACCGTTGGTGTTCGCCATGTTTGCAAATGCATCAAAAACGAGGGTGGAATGGGGAAGCAGCGTATTCAAGGAATAGAAGCCAAACGCGAAGAGCGAAAGCAATACAAGAGCCATACCTAGCCAAGGTGTTTGGTGACGTGTACGTTGTCTCAACAGACTGCCTACATTCAACGAAACTGCGATACTGCTCCGAGCATGACGCTCAACTTCTTCCTGAGAACGCCCTACACGCATACGCCTGTTTGCACCGACAGTATGTGCATGATGTCTTTGAGATGATGGTGAGGTTCTTTGCTTAACCGATGGCTGAGATTTTGGGGAAAGAAGGAATCCAACAAGCACCATCATCAAGGCAACTGCAAAAAGTGCGAACAGAACAATAGCCATAAAAACTTCTCAACCTCTCTTGTCACTATCAAACATTCTATCATTTGTTGGGTACACGTACTCAAAGCAACTTTTCCAGTAATGCCAAAGGATTGCAGCGCAGTAATGCCAATATAATGACGATATTTGTACTCTGCACGACAAGGAGTGTCCCTAGTGCCACTATTTTCGTGCGAAAAGCATGGACATGAGACGGCTGCATTGTTGTCTTCACAGAAGAAAAGGAGAGAAGCCGTTCGATACGCCCATGAATCACCTCTTCACCCTTTACAAGAGGTTGTGCAGCACCAAATGCCGCAAACCTCGGTTCTGCAACGGCATTTTGCCACACTTTAGCAAGCGCACTTGCCAGAGCGAGTGGCCTTTGCGTCACTCTGGCCGTTAACTCGTCACAGGCCAACTCCTTTTCATGCTGAAGCTGGCGATACGCCATACGACACGTTGGTACGTAGAAAAATGCGTCTCGTAGCACCATTGACAACCAGACGACCAAGTAGTCGCGGCGTGCTACATGCTCCATTTCGTGAACAAGAACCGCCTCCAGTTCACGTTGGTCGAGGTGTTCAACCATCCAGGTCGAAAGCAGTATCGTTGGTCGAAAGATACCGCAAGTCAATGCTACTGGCCGATTATAAACGCAGAGTAACACGCGAGGACGCACTGAGTGGAGCAACTGTCCAAGGTCGTTGACGCGTATTTGTAAGTCAGGATGAATGAAAGCCGAATTGCGAGCGACAACCCTTCTCATAAGTACAAGTCGCACAAGCCCTAGGCCAAATGCGCCAAGCGCGACCGCCGTCATCCCAAGAGGTAAGAAGACACCCAGCAGAATATCCCAAAAAGGAATACCCGTTAAGCATAGGCGGCCAATAAAGTGATGGAGGCCACCAATGCCTAGACCTAAGATGACGATTGGCATCGCTAGAACGGCAAGCTGCATCATCCGACGCTGGGACCAATCATTGACACGACGAAGGAGACGAAGGAGGAGATAACTTCCTAAAAAGATCAGGAGCATGCTGAAAAAGCCTAGCAATACATGCACTACTCACTCTCCTCTACAGCCCGACGATGCTGAATGTCACTGATCAAATGCCTTGCTCTTGTAGCAGCCTCTCGGTCCGAAAAAGTATTGATACCCTCTATCGTGGCGTCAGAGAAATTCACCAACAAATCTTCGAGAATGCGCCCAACAAAACGCGAGATAAACTCTTGCTGAGTAAAATTGGGATAATAGATGTAGGCTTGATCCTCTTTTTCCACCCGAAGCAGATTCTTCTTTGCCAGTCGCGTCATGGTATTCATAACCGTTGTATAGGCAATTTTTCGTCGCTCGTACAGCGTTTCAAAAACTTCGCGCACCATTGTTCCTTGATTGATCGGATGCGTCCAGACGAACTCCATGATTTCAGCCTCAAGGTCTCCAAGGACTTTGCGAATCCCCGGTCGGTCGGGGCGGAACGTACTAATATCTAGTTCGGCAGTCATCTTCCATCTTCTCCTTCCAATAAGACTTAGTGCTGTTCAAGGGAGTATCGTTCCTAAAGAATCTCTCATAAACAACAAATACTTGCCCTATTCACTCGAACGAATATTCGTTGACTGCTCGTTCTCGTACTTCGCATCTCGATACCGTTATTTTATTGAGTATAGTATAGTGGATATTGGTACAGTTGTCAAAGGTACTATTGTCAATAATACTATCTTTGATGATATACTGTGAGAATATGGATAGCGGTCTGACTCCGTTTTGGAGAAGCAGAGAATAGAGAAAAGTCCCGACGCTTCCTTCCACGTTCTCTTTTCTCGATGCTTTTACTTTATGATGAGGATGAGGCCATGAGTCTGGAGAACGATGCAGTGTGGGCACTTCACATGTATACGTCGAGAACGAAAGCAACACACGTTGTATCGCTTGAAGAGCCAGTGATACACGCGCTTATTCACCGTGAGATAACGATTGGACGTGCCCTTAACAACGATGTCGTCGTACTGGACCCTGAAGTATCGCGTGAACATGCACGGCTTGTATGGAATCAGTCAGGATGGTACATCACCAATGTGACCAAAAATAATCTCGTGCGTGTAGGTGACCACTCTATACCAGCAGGTACGAGCTTTCCAATAGATGCTCAAGATATTTGTATTCTGGGGAATACAGTACTACAGCTGATCGACCAACGCTCGATTCAGCCTGATAGCGTAAAAAAGAAGCCCCCGAAGGTATCTTTAAGACACAGGGCTGCACTGCCTACAAGTAAAGGTACACAAAGAACATTTCATATCACAACTATCGGGGGTGTAGCTCTCTTTCTAGGTAGTGTTGTGCTTCTATTTCTAGGCGGGTTGCTCAATCGTTCTCTGTTGATTCCTGGTCGAGCATCAACTCTTTTCATTGCCCTCGCCATCTCACTCGTTACTGCTGGTGCCATCTTCGTGCTGATCAACGTCATCAACCGCTTTGAACCAAAGCCCTTGTTCTTACGTCTCGCTGCATTTCTCTGGGGAGCGGTGGTCGCGGCACCTCTCGCTTTTTTTCTAGAATCATCTGTAAATCTACTGGTGCCAGGAGTTCTCGGGCAAAGAGCAAGCGAGATAGTAGCGTTTGCATTACAATCATTCAATCCTGGTTTCATTGAGGAAATCAGTAAAGGGCTAGGGTTATTGCTGCTCTTCTTAGTCAGGCGTGATGAATTTGACAATGTGATTGATGGGATTGTGTATGGGATATTAATAGGCGCAGGCTTTACCGTAGTAGAAAACTTTTGGTATTTTACCTACTACTCCAACGTTTCTCTCACTGTGCTGATCATTGAAAGGGTTCTTCTTGGCTGGTTACTCCACTCGACGTTTACCGCTTGCATGGGTATAGCACTTGGATACATACGGCACATACGAGTACGTTGGAAGCAGATTTTGCTTCTGTCGGGTGGATTTCTCCTCGCAGTAGGACTCCACAGTCTTTTTGACTTCGTTGCGCTCCTGTCAAATGTTTTAGTACTGACATCTCCCGAAGATAAGAGAGTGGTGCTCTTCATGTTCCTTGCGCTCTTTGGCAACTACGTTCCTCCTTACGTAGTGCAGGTCGTCATCATATCTATTGTTGTCAAGGTTATAAGTATGCGGGTAGAGAACAGTCGGGAAAATTCGCTCTTTGAGGACTTGCACCTAGTAGCAACATATCAACTTCACGCTCCTACACCAAAGAAATCAGATAGGTAAGTTGGAGAGTGTCCTTCTCTCTTTACCAACATGTATACACAAGTACTATCGTTAAGCGTACCATATTGAATTATATTGATACATTCGTGTAGGCTTTTTTAAGCACGTAGAAATGCAAGTAAAGGGGAAATTTCATGCTAGTGCTTTCAATGGAACAGCTTGTTGGACAAAACATAGGTGGGTATGTTGTAAAAAGTCTTATAGGTCGGAGTCGCTTCAATGCTGTCTACCTTGCTCAACATCCTGCACAACAGCATGTGGTCGCTTTGACGACATTTCGTCTTCCAGAACAATTCTCAGGCGCGGCACATACTCGCTTTCAACAACGCCTTACAGAGGAAGCAACAGTATTGGCAGCCCTTAGCCATCGCAATCTCTTACCCGTTCTTGGATACGGTGAGCAATTTGGCTACTCCTACCTCATCACGCCTTATATGAGTAACGGTTCGTTCGCCGACATCCTCAAACTGCGGGAATATTACACTTCACACGAGGTCTTGAATACCTTAGAGCAGGTTGCCGCAGGAGTAGGATATGCACATCGCAAGGGAGTAGTTCATGGGAATCTTCATCTCTCAAATATCCTGGTACAAAACGATGGAACGCTACTGATTGCAGGTTTTGGACTCACTCACATACTACAGCGACGTGACATCGTGCCTCTGGACCAGCCCCACGACCATCTTATGAGTGTTGCTGGTACCTTCCTCTATGCATCTACCTCTATCGCACCAGAAGTGGTACAGGGGCAACTCATTGACCAACGCTCAGATATCTACGCGCTTGGGATTATGCTTTTTGAGATGCTCAGCGGAAAACCACCGTTTATGGGTTCTTCTCCGCTTGATACCGCCATTCAGCATGTACAGCAGCCATTGCCTTCCCTTCACAGAATGAGGCCCGAAGTTCCCATTGCGACGGAACTTGTCGTTAATCAGGCTCTCTCACGCGATCCCAATCAACGTTTTCAACGCGTGAGCGATCTGGTTGAAGCCTTTGCCCAAACCTGTAGCGGTGCAAGCCAAACAGAGCCTCGTCAAGTCAGCAGTACATCACCTTTGTTGAATTTAGTGGGTGAGACGAAGACAAACGAGAATCGGCAGCACATGCGAGAAGAGAGGAGTGCGGTCGGACGCTGGCAGTTGACACCCCCTATTGTGACGGGAAAGATGAGTGCCATCTCTCTGTCTCACCAGCCGATGAAAGGGATGCCTGCCCCTGTACCATCTCAGTCCTCTCCAACAGAGTCAAAGCCTGCTTTACAACGATTGGCAGCGTACATTTCACAATCGCTACCCCAGCAGCCAGAATCCGCGCGAATACAACATCAAACCTGTTCAGCCTACTCAAGCGATACCCGTTGAGCAAGTTGTACAACGTATCTCTACGAAACCAATGACTCAAGACACCGATGCAGTGAAGACTCCCGACTGGTGGATTCAAACCTCTGCATCTCCTTTGGCAACTCAATCAGCAGAGCAGTCGGAACGTTCTGAAAGTTTCTCTAGCACCAAATCCGTTCATGAAGAGCAGAGCAAATCGCGCCATGCATTCGTCTCAACAAAGCATTCACAACGTTTCATAAAAAAGCGATCTCGCAACGGGAATCGCCGTAAGGTGGTTACGCTCCTCGCTACAGGAGGGGTCGCGGTGATCGGCGTAGGAATAGCCACAAAGATGAACCTTGTACATCTCTTCCCTTCTACTACTTCTCGCACGCCCACAGCGACTGGTACTACTGCAAACGGGAATCAGACACAAACAGGAGGTGGAGGCAACGGAGGAACACTCCAACAAAATATGTCCCAAGACCATACTGCTATCGTCGTTGGGACAACAGAGTTACCCATAAATGCATCAATGGGCTTTCTTAATCCAGCTGATGGAAACTCAAGTATTTTAATCCACCTTCCAAATGGGAAATATGTTGCCTACGAGCGAGCATGCACGCATCAAGGGGTTTCAGTTCATTACGATAGTGCTACTCATAAACTCGTGTGTCCAGCGCACGGTGCTATCTTCGATCCTGCCAACAACGCTACAGTGCTACAAGGACCGGCAGCTAAACCATTGGCACCTGTGACAGTACGTGTCAATGCCGATGGCACAATTACTGTAGCAAAGTAGATATTTTTCTCTGAGTCGTGTGGCTGTCAGGCAAACTTATCACTCATGAGAAGTAGGAACTTGAGGCGATCATAGTTCAACTTCAAGTACCACTGCTGTTCTAGTGATACATACGAAAGTTAGCATCAAAGTCACAGGAAGCATCACTCGCTTAGTTATACCATTGCTTATGGTACCACCATTGAAACTAGGCATAATAGAGGTACGTGTAAGCCTCAGAGAGGCTAGGAAATGCTGAGTGGATGCAAGCTTTTACGTCCGCAAATCATGCTTTTCTAGTCCTATGGACAGCTTTTGGGTAATTTGTTTGATAGTAGAAGGAATTCTTATGTTCACTCAGAGTAAACGTCTTGGTATGCGTGTTTCCTTGCTTCTGAACTTTTTGCTTGGGGGAGCTTTGCTCGCCTCTCTCTTTGTCAGCGGTGGTGCCCTCTTTTCCAGGATTAGCCGCTCTGTTCAGGCACAGTCAAAGACTTGTTATGCCCCTCCATCAGTGACAACGCCGGATGTTGGCAACCTTTCTTCAAAGGTTGTGAATGGGGTACGGACCTTTCACTTGACTGCTGAGCCAGTCACACAGACGCTCCTCAATAATGTGAATGGCAAAACACTTCGTATCAAGGCATGGGGTTACAATGGCTCAACCCCTGGTCCAACAATAGTAGCAACGACAGGAGAAAAAGTTGCTATTACTGTTACTAACCACCTGCCCGAAGCAACGAGTGTTCACTGGCATGGTATGACTGTTCCCAACAATCAAGATGGCGTTCCAGACGTAGAGCAGACTCCCTCGATTAAGCCGGGACAGAGTTATACCTATAGCTTTACCATCGTGGATCCAGCTGGTACACACATGTACCACTCTCACTCCAACACAACTAAGCAAGATAACCTTGGTCTGATGGGCGGTTTTATTATCGAACCGAAAGGGTGTCAACAGCAGAAGGTAGACCGAGACTATGTGCTTTTTCTGCATTCCTGGGCTATCCCGCAGGCAAGAACAATGGAACAAGCTGGAATGAATGAGGAAGGTCCAAGTCAGGGTGTGACAAATTTCAATCCAGTGGACAATGTGACCGCAGGAACGTTCCCGAACAATCCTGAAAGTAGCATGTTCAATTTCAACTCTATTAACGGGAAAGCCTACCCTAGTACATCGCCTTTGCCTGTGCGACTCGGAGAGCGTATCCGTATACGTTTCCTGAACATCTCGATGTTCAACCACCCTATGCACATGCATGGTCAATACTTTCAGTGGGTCGCACAAGATGGTCAGGACCTTCCTCAACCAATCACAGAAAATACTGTTCTTGCAACATCTGGTCAAACGGAAGATATCGAGTTTGTGGCACACAATCCAGGTACCTGGCCGTTGCACTGCCATTTGCCTCACCATGTGACGAACAATGGCAGTAGTGGGGAAGGGGGCATGTTTACTGTCATCAAATATGTCTAACAAATGACGAACTTTCGATGAAAGAACCTAAAAGGGAAGCGAAATACTTATGCCATTTCGCTTCCCTTTTGCATTTCTAGTACCACTCTAGCCTGTATAAGGGTCGTTCATCTTTCTGATACTACTGGCGATAGTACCCTTGCATATAGTATGTTTGCCAATTATAATAGAGGCAAAGAGCCTGTACGTATCTTTGTGATGAGAAGATAGCGTTGATACTCTCCACAGGCGATTCGGAGCATCGTGAGATAGGATGTATCTCTCCGGTCTTCTGGGACTAGTCACTACCTTCGGTCGCAGCCTGTGAGTTGCTTGACAAAGGTTCGATGTATCTTTTAGGCATCGCTTTGTGACGATGTGAGGCTGAACAGACACGAAGTGAATAATGAAGAGCAAGAGGAGACGATGAGCAAGACAAAGGCGCGGAAATTGCCGACACGTAGACGACCAGCGGAAGATGTAGTGATACGAAGCGAGACCGTCCAGTCGAATGTTCCGACCTCCACTGATGGCGGATTTACGGCATTGCTGGAGAGTGTGGCGCACCCAGTACTGGCAGTAACATATTGGTTCGATCCCGAACCACGTTCGGAACCTTATCCTGTAACAATCAGATTTTCTGGGCGTCGCGTTGATGCGAAAGGACGATTGCAGCAGAAAGATCGTTTCGTCCAGGATGAGACGATAGACAAGGTTGTTCCTGGAAGTGGTCCCATCTCACTTACTGCCCATGTCCAGGACATCAATCCAGGTGAGTGGGTTGTGACAGCGCAGATGCTGGAATCTACTCACACCACCCACAAGGCACGGAAGCAAGAGAACATACCCGCTGAGGTTCATTCGCCAGGTCTCATCGCTCGGCTATGGCATGGGTGGGCACCAATTGCGGACTCAAGCGAATCGGTGAAAACCTGCCTGACCCCCTTCGCACGAGTGCCAGGGATTCTTCCAGGCGTCTGGGGCGCGATGGTGGTACTTGGTATGGTGATCGCCATCTTCTTCCAGTCCCTGATGTTTTCCCGTGCCCATCTTGCGGTCGGTCCATGGTGGATAGTAACACTTGGGGGAATCGCGGTTGGCGTTATCGGCGCAAAGGTATGGTACATCATCTTGTACCGACGCGAACACCTCGTAAATGGATGGTGTATCCAGGGGTTCGTCGTTGCTGCCACTTTGACAGCGGCGATTCTGCTCGTCGTGTTTCGCATACCGGTTGGCGTCTTTCTCGATATGACCGCTCCTGGTCTCCTGATCGCGATGGCTGTAGGCAGAGTGGGATGCTTCTTTGCTGGCTGCTGTGGCGGACCTCCTACTATGTCTCGCTGGGGGGTCTGGTCTTCGGATCAACGTGTGGGAGCGCGTCGTATTCCCACACAATTGCTGGAGTTGACCCTTGCTTTGAGCCTTGGCGTTGGAACACTTGTGGCAGTCTTGATTCACGGACCTGCTGGAGGTGCCTTCTTCATCGCGGCACTGGCAGCCTACACTCTGGTACGACAAGGTATTCTACACCTACGTGCCGAACCGCGCAAGTCAAAGATAACCGGGCCGATCACTGCAATTCTGTCAGCACTCGTACTCATCGCCGCCGTTGTCTTTCTCGTTCGGTGACTGGTAAGTATGTCACGACGTGCTGCATTGGCATCGCGATTATTTTCCTGTACCGTGTTCCTCGTGAACACATATATGTCTATATAGGGAGGCTTGTATGCTCGAACGACTGCGAAGTATCTGGACCGTTCCTGATCTACGCAATAAGATTCTCTTCACGTTAGCGATGCTGCTGGTGTTCCGTATTCTTGCACACATCACCGTGCCTTTGACATCAGCGGAGAAGAGCCAATTACTCACCCTTTTTACGAGTAACAGTAAGAACAAAGACCTTGGTCAGTTACTTGGCTTATTAGATGTCTTCTCAGGCGGGTCGTTGCAGACGTTCTCGATTGTCGCATTTGGGGTGTATCCTTACATCACTGCGACGATTGTGATGCAACTGCTACAACCGATTATACCCGCGTTGCAAAACCTTGCGACACAAGGCGAATCTGGTCGTCTACGCATTAGCCAGATTACCCGTCTTATCACTGTACCACTTGCCTTCCTTCAGGCTCTAGGACAAGCTGCGATTTTCCAACGTGCAGGCGTACTCACTAATTTCAGTCTTGTTGATCCCAAGTATGCTCTTGAGACGTTCTCCATTTTGATTGCCTTGGTGACTGGAACGATGATTCTGGTGTGGATTGGTGAATTGATTACGGAGAATGGTATCGGCAACGGCATCTCGATTATTATCTTTGCAGGCATTGTCAGCCGCCTGCCCAATTCTGTACAATCTGGCTATCTTGCGGCTACGTCAAGTGGTGGTACAGGTGGCGGTGTTGTGAGCATCGCGGTCTTTCTCATCATTGGCCTAATTACGATTCTAGGCGTTGTCTACATCTATCAGGGGCAGCGACGTATCCCCGTCCAATATCCGACGAAACGACAGGTAGGACGCGGTATGTTGGTTGGCTCTGCACAGACGACGTACATTCCGATGCAAGTGAACAGTGCGGGTATGATTCCGCTCATCTTCGCGCAGTCGATGCTCATCTTTCCGGCTGTACTCTCAAAGTACCTCACGGCAAGTACAACGCCCTGGTTAAGCGGAGCGGCATCGTTCATCTCGACGTATGTGGTCAACACGAGTACATGGTGGTACTGGCTCATTTACTTTATTCTGGTCGTGGCTTTTACCTACTTCTATGCATACGTCGTGTGGCAGCAGCAGAACATACCGGAGAGCTTGCAGAAGCAGGGTGCGTTTATTCCTGGCTATCGTCCTGGTGAACCGACGAGTAAATACCTGTACGACATTTTGAACCGTATCACGCTGGCGGGCGCATTGTTTCTGGGAATTATTGCTGTCTTGCCGTTTGTCTCGCGCATCGGCGCGAACCAATTGTTGGGGAGTGCCTCCGTCCTCATCGCTGTTGGTGTGGTCCTGGACACGATTCGACAACTTGAAGCCCAAATGGTCATGCGTAACTATTCTGGCTTTCTCTCCTAAAGGAGACCGCACCATAAGCAAAAGGTAGAGTAGAGGGTGCTATACCACAAGCCACTGTCGGGTATGTCCTCATTTCCACTATACCCGACAATATAACTTGTACGTATTGAGAGGCGTGAACGTTTCACTACATAACGTTCATCGCCCAAATCTTCGTAATCGCAACGAGTTGCTCACGACAGTGACCGAGGAGAGAGCCATTGCCGCCGCCGCAAAAATTGGCGCATTCTCTCGTAAGACAGGAATCAAAGGCGAAAGAATAGCTATCGGTATCAAAATGACATTGTAGGCAAAGGCCCAGAAGAGGTTTTGCTTGATCGTTCGCAACGTCGCCCGCGATAGCGCAAGTGCCGTTGCAATGCTTCGTAGGTTGCCCTTGACTAAGGTAATGTCTGATGCCTCCATTGCCACATCAGTTCCCGTTCCCATCGCAATGCCTGCATCGGCTTGTACTAGGGCTGGTGCGTCGTTGATACCATCTCCGGCAAATGCTACGACCAGTCCTTGCTCCTGTAAACGCTTGACCTGATTCGCTTTGTCCTCTGGCAGCACCTCCGCGAGTACATGCTCTGGCGCAATGCCAACAGAAGTCGCAATTGCTTGAGCGGTGCGTCGATTGTCACCCGTAATCATCCATACGGTCAATCCCTGTACATGCAACTGTTGAATTGCCTCGGCAGACCCGACCTTAACGGTATCAGCGACCGCGACCACTCCTGTCAACTCTCCATCCAGGGCAACCAACATAGCGGTCTTGCCTTGCTCTTCCAGCGTTTTCAATTGCTCTTCTAACGGTGTAGAGTTGATGGAGCGTTCACGCAACAACGTTCGCGTTCCAATCAGGATGTCATGGCCTTCTACTGTCGCCTCCAAACCACGTCCAGCAAGCGCAGTAAAGCGTTCGGGATATGTGTTCACCGTCAGACCGCGTGCTTTCGCTCCCTCGACTATAGCCGCCGCTAATGGGTGTTCAGATCCTTGCTCTGCCTCCGCCGTCAAACGCAGCATCTTGTCGGTCTGTTCGCTGGAAAGCGCGACCACATCTGTCAGTTCGGGCTTACCCTTGGTGATGGTGCCCGTTTTGTCGAGCAACACTGCCCGAACTGCCTGAATGCGCTCTAAGCTTTCGCCGCCCTTGATGAGAATGCCTTGCTCTGCACCTTTGCCCGTCCCAACCATGATTGCAGTCGGTGTAGCAAGACCGAGCGCACACGGACAGGCAACAACGAGCACGGCAACTGCTGCCACAATCGCGATAATCCACGGATTACTCGCAGCACTGCCCATCGTACTTGCTGTCTGGACGCCAACGTGAAAAACGTTGGTCAGAATGGCCCACACGATGAAGGTCAGTGACGCGATCACCAGTACCGTCGGCACAAAGATGCCAGAGATGGTGTCGGCGAGACGCTGAATAGGAGCTTTGGACCCTTGTGCCTGTTCGACCATCCGCACGATGCTTGCCAGGACGGTATCGGCTCCCACCTTCGTTGCCCGCATGTGCAACAGGCCGCGTTGGTTCACCGTTGCGCCAATCAGCGCATCACCTTCGCTCTTGTCAACAGGAATGCTTTCCCCTGTAATCATCGACTCGTCAACAGAGGAGGAACCGGAACGTACCTCGCCATCGACCGGAATTTTTTCACCAGGACGCACGATCAGTTCATCGCCGACTATCACCTGTTCAATCGGCAGTTCGATTTCTTGCCCTGCCCGTAGCACATGGGCGGTACGAGCTTGCAGGCCAATCAGTTTCTTGATCGCGTCATTGGTCTGCCCTTTGGCACGCGCTTCCAGGTATTTGCCGAGAAAGATCAGCGTCACGATGAGGGCAGTTGTATCGTAAAAGGTGACGCCACCAACCACATTCGGGAAGAAGGTTGCGACAACACTCAGGGCATACGCCGCTGTCGAGCCAAGCGAGACCAGCGTATCCATGTTTGCACTCGCATGACGCAACGTCTTGATCGCTCCTCGATGAAACTCCCACCCTACTACAGCCCAAACAGGCGTCGTCAACGCGAGCAAGAGGATATTTTCACCTGGGAAGCGGTTCATAAAGAACATACCCAACAGCACAACGGGGAGTGAGAGTACGATGCCAAGAATGAGCAGGTTCCGCTTCCGCACAATTTCTGTGGCTTTCCGTTGGTTCCGCTCGTCCTCTTGCTGTGTACTGAGAGGTGTGGAGCTAGCAGCACTGCTGTCTGTGACACCTGGAATGATACATTGCGGTGCAGGTTGCTCGACTGGCGTTGCCTTATACCCAACTGCCTCGACCTTTTGTACCATCTGCTCCAACCCTGTCTGTTCAGGATTGTAGGTCACAGTTCCGCGCTCGGTGGCAAGATTGACTTGAGCATCTAGGACCCCTGGAACCTTTTTGAGACCCTTTTCAATTCGCATAGCACAGGAGGCACATGTCATTCCCTCAAGTGCTAAAACGGTATGAGCCTCTTGTACCTGTGGTTCAACTGGTCTTGTAGCGGGCACGACGAGTGGTATGGCCTTATAGCCAACCGCATCAACCTTTTGTACCATCTGCTCAGGTCCCGTCTGAGCAGCGTTATACGTTACTGTCGCTTGCTCCGTGGCAAGATTGACCTGCGCGTCCGCTACTCCAGGGACCTTTTTGAGACCCTTCTCGATACGCATAGCACAGGAGGCACACGTCATCCCTTCGAGCGCAAAGGTTGCGCGACGTTCCTCACCCTTCGCTTCTTGGGGCACACCTGCATACTGTTCTTCTATAGAATGTTTGGCTTCGGTTGCCATCGAAATCACCTCTCATTTTTCTAACGAGACTAACCCATACCCCCCAGGGGTGGGTATATAGAGTATACCCCATGATGGAAGGATTTGTCAAACAACATCATGGTGTCTTTTTGTAACTCATGAATTGGATCATACATTTCTCCCGTCTTCATGAGCCGAGATGCGGCCACAATCATTTTGTGCATCACCGCGATGAGAACTTCACGAGCTTTCATACCTCGTTCACGCATCTCCTCTAGGGTCTGATTCATGTACAAGGTATTCCAGAGAACTATCACATTGACAACCAACTCTAAGGCTCCGAGTTACTTTTTCTACCTCCCCGCACGTCACTTTGGTGCCCTTGTAGTAAGTGCATTCCTGTGCTACACTACGACGTAGATAGTTGCATAGATGTACAGGTATTCTTGTAAGAAAGCGATGAGACGATGAGTTCAAAGAGTTTAGATACTTCATCTTCACTAGAGCCGCAGACGCATGATGTTTGCCGTGAGCGGTGTATTCACCCTGAGCATGCAGTTGAAGTCAGGCGAAGACGCATGCCAACGGAGCAGGCAACGGGTCTTTCTGCCTTCTTTGCGGTTCTCTCAGATGCGACGCGGCTGCAAGTCCTCTATGCCTTGCTACATACACCAACCGGAGAACTGTGTGTCTGCGATCTGGCAGCAGGCTTGGGACGTGAAGACACGACCATTTCGCACCAATTGCGCGTGCTCCGCAATCAACGAATTGTGTCGATGCGTAAAGTTGGGCGCGTCGTCTACTATCGGCTCATTGACGAGCATATTCGCCAGATGCTGACACTCGGACTGACTCATACCAATGAAGTCCCGATGCTGGTCCAAGAGACGGAGGTATCCGCATGAGTCACGATCACGCAGGACACGACCACACGCATGGAATGGCGAAGCAAACGCTCCGCCTAGCCTTCTTCCTGTCCCTCATTATTCTCGCGGCAGAACTGATCGGTGGCATCCTCTCGCACTCGCTGGCCCTGCTTTCAGATGCAGGCCATGTCCTTACCGACATTTTTGCGCTTGGCCTCGCCTGGTTTGCGACTAGACAGGCAGAAAAACCCGCCAATGCTCGCAAGACCTTTGGCTACCACCGTGTGGGAATCCTTGCAGCCCTCATCAATGCGTTGACGCTCATTCTCATTGCGCTCTGGATTCTGTGGGAAGCGGTTCACCGCTTCCAGCATCCCGAACCCATTCAACCGCTGGTCATGTTCCTCTCGGCGGGCATTGGTATCGTCGTGAACCTGTATATCGGCTTTGGCCTGCAAAAAGAGAAGGATAATCTCAATATGCGAGCGGCAGCCCTGCACGTCTTTGGTGATGTAGGAGCTTCCGTTGCTGTCATTATTGCTGGTCTCATCATTCTCTTCACAGGTTGGACTCCCGCCGACCCCCTGCTCTCCGTTGGGATTGCAGGACTCATTGCGGTGGGTGCGTGGCGGATTTTACGGGAGACCACCGATATTCTGCTGGAAGCGTCCCCCAAAGGCATCGAGATGCCTGCACTGGTACAGGACATGAAACAGGTTCCCGGTCTTCTGGACGTGCATGATTTGCATGTCTGGTGTATCACGAGCGGGATGAATGCCCTTTCTTGCCATGCGATGATCCCTGATCTGCCCGCGAGTGAAAGTGCTGTGATCCTGCATAACCTGGAAGCGATGCTCTCTGAGAAGTATCGCATTGGACACGCGACTGTGCAATTTGAGTGCCACCCACATCAGGAGCGGTATTGTTCGGCCAATGGCCTCTACTGTCAGATGGACGCAGGAGACCACTCCTCTGATGGTGAGCATGACCACGATCATGCTCATGACGAACAGCGACAAGAGCATGCCAGACTCGAAGGATGATCATGACGGCTCTTCAAAGTGAGAACACCGCACGGGTGCGAACCGCGTCATGGTGGACTCACGAGGGAGGGTGTTATTGTTCCCTCTCGCTCCAATTCGCATGCATCGAAGCCGCGAACGCTTGAGCCGCAAAAAGACTGCTGGAGTGCATTTCTTGTCTTGACAGCGTTCGTTCCCACTGCTATCATATCATCATCTAGTAATATGATGATATAAAGGAGAAGATGACCATGCCTACTCAGGCACTGCAACGAACAGCACTCAAGGCTAAACTCTTTCGTGGCTTTTCGGACACGTCACGTCTGCTGATTTTAGAAGCCCTGCGAACGGAACCCCTCACCGTGAGTGCCATTGTCGAACGCACAGGACTTTCGCAATCCAACGTCTCCAACCATCTTGCCTGTCTGCGTGACTGCGATCTTGTGACCTCCTCCCAGCATGGACGCTACATCTCCTATCAACTCAGTGATGGACGCGTTGATGCGCTGCTAGGTCTGGCTGACGAACTGTTAGCCGAGGTTGCACGCGGGGTGTATGAATGTACTCGCTACGAGCCGACTGATGGAGCGACGACGCAATGCGAACAAGGAGAATGCCGTCATGACTAGTGCTAAGCCTCCCTCTGAGGGACTTCGTGTGTTGGACCTCCCTGTGAAGGGGATGGATTGTACTGAGTGTACGCAGCACGTTTCCCATGCTCTGTGTGCGCTGCCTGGTGTGGAAGAGGCACAGGTTTTTCTCTCGTCTGAGAAAGCGGTCGTGCGGTACGACCCTACCCAGGTAGACATGGGTGCATTTCGTAAGGCCGTGGAAGCGGTAGGCTACTCCGTTCCTGTGCGCGTCATAGAACTCCCTGTGAAGGGGATGGATTGTACCGAGTGTACCCAGCATGTGCAGCATGCCCTTGCTGCTGTCCCTGGAGTTGAGTCCGTCGAGGTCTTTCTCACCTCCGAGAAAGCGGTGTTGCGCCTCGATCCCATAGGAGTTCCGATGGAGACCCTACGCAACGCGGTAGAAGCAGCAGGCTACTCGGTCCCAGCGACGACCCTCGACGCGCACGCCGAGCGACGTTCCCTCACCAGCTTTACCCGTCCCGTCCTCACGCTCTTTGGCCTAGTGGTGGGAGCCGTCTTGCTGCTCGTGGTGGCTGGGGAGTGGCTTGGCCTCTTTGAACGCGTCACCGATGTGATTCCGTGGCCTGTCGGGTGGGCATTGGTGTTACTGGGTGGTGCGCCTATTTTCTGGAATGTGCTACGTGCAACGTGGCGACGACAGGTCATCTCTCATACGCTGATGAGTCTTGGCGTTGCGGCAGCCCTTGCCGTTGGTCAGTGGCCGACAGCCGCCGTCGTCGTGTTCTTTATGCATATTGGGAACTTCGCCGAGTCCTTCACCACTGAGCGGTCTCGTCAGTCCGTCAAACGGCTCACGCAACTTGCCCCCAAAACAGCACGGATTGAGCGAGATGGGCAAGAAGTGGATGTTCCTGTGGGCGAGGTGCAGGTGGGTGATACTGTTGTCGTGCGTCCAGGAGAAGCACTTCCGGTGGATGGTGAGGTCGTGAGTGGACAGGCGACTCTCGATCAAGCGGCGATTACGGGCGAGTCGATGCCCGTTGAGGTGCATCCTGGCAGTCACGTCTTTGCCGCCACCATCGCTCGGCTGGGCAGTGTTCGTCTGCGTACCACCCATGTTGGTAGGGATACCACCTTCGGGCGAGTCATCAAGATGGTCGAGGAAGCAGAGGCGCACCGGGCCGATGTGCAACGGCTCGCTGACCGCTTCTCGACGTACTTTCTCCCTATCGTCGCGGCCATTGCATTACTCACCTTTCTCATCAGCCGCAATCCGCTCGCCACGGCATCCGTCCTAGTCGTCGCGTGTTCGTGTTCGCTGGCCCTGGCGACGCCCATCGCGATGCTTGCCTCAATTGGAGCAGCCGCGCAGCGGGGCTTGCTCATCAAGGGAGGCAAGTACTTGGAGGAGCTGGCGCGTGCTGATGTGCTGCTGATTGACAAGACGGGTACGGTGACGCTTGGTCGGCCCCAGATCACCGATATTGTCCCGTTTGATGAGCAGACGCGTGATGACCTCTTGCGCCTTTCGGCAAGCTGTGAACGCTATTCAGAGCATCCATTAGCTGAGGCTGTGAGACGAGAAGCCGTCGTGCATGGCCTTGTACTCGCAGAGCCACAGTCCTTCGAGGCGGTGCCGGGCCAAGGAGTACGCGCACAGATTGATGGGGCCGCTATTGTCGTGGGCAACACGCGCATGATCCCACAGGGAAATGCCCACGAGCGTGTGCGTATCCTGCAACTGCAAGGCAAGACGCTGCTCTTCGTCACGAAAGACGACCGCTTGATTGGCGTCCTGGCGGCAACTGATACGGTTCGTCCCGAGGTCGAGACAGCACTTGCCAGGGTTCGCACCTTTGGCGTGAAACGGATTGAGTTGCTGACTGGCGACAATGAACTAACGGCAAGTGCTCTCGCTAAACACCTGGGCATTGACTACCGGGCACAGCTCTTACCAGAAGACAAAATTGCCGTCGTGAAGCAGTACCAGGCGCAAGGGCGCACGGTGGTCATGGTCGGGGACGGGGTGAATGACGCACCAGCGTTAGCGCAAGCCAATGTGGGCATCGCGATGGGCGTGGCCGGAACCGATGTGGCAATGGACGCAGCACACATGGCCTTGATGCGCGACGACTGGGAATTGGTTCCCGATGTCTTTGCCATTGCCCATCGCACGATGCGAGTGGTCAAAATGAACATTGCCTTCACTGCCGTGTACAACCTGGTGGGACTCTCGCTTGCCGCCTTTGGCATCTTACCGCCCATTGTCGCGGCTGCCGCTCAATCGCTGCCCGATCTGGGCATTCTCGCCAATTCTGCCCAACTCTTACGGCAGCGTCCGTACCGCGTGCTGGTCCAACGCGAGAAAGAGGACGTACGATGAGCGTGCAGACGCGTCGAGCCGATCTCGTGCGTACCGGGGTGCGTCTTGAGATCTTCACGGTCCTGTGGATGGTCGTGGAAGCCGTCGTTTCTCTCGGCGCGGGTGCCCTTGCTCATTCTGCGCTCTTAACGGCCTTTGGCATTGACAGCGTGGTCGAACTGGTGAGCGGTGCTATCCTGCTGTGCCGGTTGTCCGTCGAGGCGCGAGGCGAGGACACCGAGCAGAGCGAACGGGCAGAACAGCGAGCAGCCTGGGTTGTTGCCCTGTCACTCGCCCTCTTGTGCCTGTACGTGCTTGCCACCGCAGTGTATGGACTCCTGAGTCGTTCCCACCCGGACAGTTCACTTGCAGGGATTGCGATCTCGCTTGCAGCACTCCTGGTGATGCCTGGATTGGGCATCGCCAAACGACGACTTGCGACACGTCTGGATAGCGCGGCCTTACGAGGTGATGCGGCAAGCTCGTTCACCTGTGGCTACATGGCGGGCGCGGTCCTTCTCGGGGTAGGACTGAACGCACTCTTTGGGTGGTGGTGGGCCGAGGATGTGGCATCCCTCCTGTTCCTGTTCTGGCTCGTTGATGAAACACGCGAAGCCCTGGAAGAGGCGAGAGAGAGCAAGAACGACGACAAGGAGGAAGCATGACAGCACAGATCAACGAGCAGCATCCTCATGGGGGTGATTGGCTGCGTGAAATTGTCTTTGGGATGAACGACGGCCTGGTGACCACCCTCGTCTTTCTCATGGTGGTCAGCGGAATTGCGTCGTCCCACTTACTCCTGGTGATGCTGGGCGAGGTACTCGCCGGTGGGGTATCAATGGCACTGGGTGGGTATCTGTCCGCGCGGACAGAACAAGAGGTACTCGACAAGCGCGTTGCAACGGAACGAGACGAGATCGAGCATGAGCTAGACGAGGAACGAGCAGAACTGCGCGGAATTTATCGCGAGAAAGGGTTTACTGGTCCATTGCTCAATCGGGTCGTGGGGTATCTGACCGCTGACAAGGAGCGGTGGCATCGGGCGTTGGTACACGATGAATTGGGGGTGGTGCATGACACCCCGATCAACCCCTGGAAATAAGGACTGCAAGTCGAGCTTCCTTTCGTCGTGGGCGGGCTCATTCCAACGGTGCCAGTCCTTCTCTCACTGCCACAAGCACGCTGGTGGGCGTATGGATTGACAGCTCTCACGGCACTCACGCTTGGAGCAGTGAAGGCGTGGTACACACGAAAAGGACCTGTGTGTTCTGGTCTCGAATTTCTTGTCGTGGTGACGGTCGGAACCGTGGCTGGTATGGGTCTTGGCCTGGTGTTGCATGCTGGATGACGTGGAGAGAAAGAGATGCAGCATGTGAAAAGGACAGCTATACACACTCGCAGGTAAAACACTCCTCTTTTAGAAGGGAAACGATAATGTTCAACACGCTGGTCGGCGTCCTGCTCTACGTCCTCTTTCCCGTTGGAGCGATGATTGGTGGCGCACTCATCGCCACGTTCCGCACACCGGGACCCCGACTTGGGAGTGCGATACAGCATTTTGCGGCGGGCACCGTCTTTGCGGCTGTCGCGATTGAACTGTTGCCAGATGTGGTACGACATCATGCGGTTCTCTCAACCGTTGTGGGATTTGCCGCAGGCGTTGCGCTCATGCTGGGAATACGACAGCTAAGTACACGCTTGGAAGCTAGAAGCAAGGACACGAACACAGGAAGTGCAGGACTGGTGGTTGCCGTCGGCGTGGACATCACCATTGACGGCTTCCTCATCGGCATCAGCTTTGCGGCTGGAGCCAAGCAGGGACTGCTCCTCACCATCGCGTTGTCCCTGGAACTGCTTGGTCTTGGCCTTGCGACTGTGACAGCCCTGCATCAAGCAGGTGCCGCCCGAGGACGAAGTATCGCCATCACGTCTGGACTCGCGCTCCTGGTATTTGTCGGGGCGACGGTGGGAACGACCGTACTCGCGGGAGTGACAGGACCACTGCTGAACGGGGTACTCGCCTTTGGGGTTGCCGCCTTGTTGTATCTGGTCACGGAGGAACTGCTGGTGGAGGCCCATGAGGTGCCGGAAACGACCCTCGTCACGAGCGTTTTCTTTGTGGGATTTTTGGTCGTGTTGCTCATTGATCTGCTTGTTTGATTGATTCAACCGCAACGAACACGACAGCCGAAAGAGAGGGAGTATGTGAGAAGAAACCGCTGGTCCTGGATACCGATACGTGTGGCTCTTGTACTCAACGGGATGTGTCTGTACCTGTTAGGTGGCACTGCTCTTGCCCATGTCAAGGTCATCCGTGCCACACCCGGTATTGGTTCGACGATTGCGACCACCCCAACAACCGTCACCATAGTCTGCGCCGAGAACCTCACGCCTGATCCTTGACGGAGTACTCTCGTTGTCTATGGACGACACCGACTCACATGATGATGGGTATCATATATGTGCAGTATCTCCCGGAATAAACCCCTTACTCAGCTAACACGTTGAAACATGGCCGCATACCAGTTCATGTGAGGTACAATAGGGAAGTAGAGTAATAAACTGGAGGTTGTTTTGAGTCAAACTGCTCTCCTCAAACGAGGATTACTGCTTGAATATTTCACCTTGAGCTGGAACGTCGTCGGCGTCATCATTGTCGTCCTTGCAGCATTCGCGGCTCGTTCCGTTGCCCTTGCTGGGTTTGGACTCGATTCTCTTATCGAAATCTTTGCCTCGGTCGTGGTCGTGTGGCAACTCACCGGAGTCAACCAACATCGAGAGCGGTTGGCACTTCGTCTCATCGGCATCGCGTTCATCGCGCTGGTGATCTACCTTGTGGCACAACTGATTTTCAGCTTCGTCACGGGAATGCATGCCGTCACCTCGATTGGGGGAATTGCCTGGATTGCCGCCACCTTCATTGCCATGCTCCTGCTTGCCTTTGGCAAACGGGCGACGGGGCAGCAATTAAAGAATGAGGTCTTGCTCACTGAAGGGCGCGTCACGATGGTCGATGCCTATCTTGCAGGAGCGGTCTTGGTTGGACTCCTGCTCAATGCCCTCTTTAGCTGGTGGTGGGCTGATCCACTTGCATCACTCGTCATTGTCTACTACGGTATCCGAGAAGCTCTTCATGCATTGCATGAGAGTACGGAGAACACCTCGTTGACGCTTTGAGAAAGGACCTCTGATGCTTCCACTTCTGCTCACCTTTGGGCTCCTCGTTGTCGGAACGCTTTTGCTTGTCCTTGGGGCCGACTGGTTTGTCGATGGCGCAGGTGATCTTGCACGCTCTCTTGGGGTCAGTACTCTTGTCGTGGGAGTGCTGCTGGCCGGACTGGAACCAGAGGAGATGCTCACCGCTGCCATTGCTTCGGCTCGTGGTGCCCCAGCCCTTGCAGTAGGAAATGTCATTGGAACCAATGTCACGATTGTGACACTCGCTCTTGGTCTCTCCGCACTCATTTTTCCCATGACCATTGACCGGAGTGTGCGACGACAGGCCCTCATTGCCACCCTCGTGTCGATCATTCCCGTGGTGCTGCTCTTCCTGGGAGTCGTGACTCAACTCGAAGGCGTCTTCCTGCTGGTCGTGTTTGTTGGCTACACCATCTTCTTGTTTCGCACGGACCGAGAGGCAGTCAAGCGCGTGGCCGAGCCTGAAGGCGACGACGATGACGACAAGGGGCATGACCAACAACTCCAAGCACGTCCCCGCCTCCATTGGAAACCAGTGCTGCTCACCTTTGGTGGCTTAGCTGCAATGGCGGTGGGCGGTCCAGCCATTGTTGAAGGTGCCCTCCGTCTCGCGCAGACGATTGGTCTGAGTCAAGGGGCCGTAGGAGCGACCATCGTGTCGCTTGGAACGGGAGCAGAGATGATCGCTCTGGGAGTGAGTGCCGCACGTAAGAAACGATCCGATATTCTGGTGGGTGGTATTCTTGGCTCCTTTGCCTACAACTTGCTGGTCACGCTTGGATTAGCTGCGACGATTCGCTCGATTCCAGTGGACCCTCACGTTACCTTCATTGCCTTACCCGTCATGGTGGGTGTTCATCTCGTTCTCTTAGCTCTTGTGTGGTATGGAAAAATTAAGCGATGGATGGGTGCCCTGCTGGTAGGAGCGTATGTCGCTTATCTGATTGCAGTTGTATTGGTCTAGCAGTGGATCATGGTGACGACAGACGTGTGCATCATCCTTCCGTTCCATCCTTCTCGAAGGACAATGGAAGCTGTACGACGAAGGATTGCACCATACGTCGTCTGCGGTGCGCCTTTGGCTTACACCGAATGATGATGGCGTCCGGCTCTAAAAGGTCATGGAACACGTTGGTACAGGCGATCTCGTCGAAGGTCTTCGGTGGGTAGGGAAGCCCTGCTGTTTCACCAGAACACACTTCTGCCTGTGCCAACTGAACGTAAGGGAACTCCTAGAGTGCTAACCGTGCCTGTGTGAGCATATCGGCACTGGCATCAACTAAGTAGAGTTCGGCTTCTGGAACCGCTCGGCGCGTTGCCTGAGCAGGACACCCGCTCCACAACCGCATCGAGCACACGCGGAGCGCGTAAAAGGTGCGTCTATACCTGGCGTACTGCCTCCTCATCGATCATCGCCAGGGTCTCTGCAAGTGTTCGCTCGGTGAAGGTGTGCCAGCGCATATTGTAGTGCCGTGCTCGCCATCCACTATAATAGTCACTCATTGGTCTCTTCTCCCTCCTTGCCATCTCTTCCAGGCCCTCTCTGAAACGTGCCATCTTCCAAACACTGAAACGGTGTTAGCGTGGCTGTTGCATCTCTGGATACTGAGCTTGTGGTTGCTCATAGGACGATGGAACACGGGGGCCATCCTGTCTTTCCTGGTCTCTTGGAGGGGCATCGGGGAACATCGTGTTTTCTCGTTGCCCCTGGTCGTAGGGAGCATAATACGGTGGTGGAGGCGCAGAGGATCGTGCTGATGTCCTCGCTGCGCGGATGAGCAGCCAGACAATACCCGCAACGATGACGATGAACATGAGCATTCCTAGCAGCATCCAGACAAACATCGCTCCCATCATGCCCGGATAACCCATAAACGAGAGGGTTGATGCGGTTTGTCCATGTGTACACATAGTCGTTCTCCTTTTCCTTGTCAAGAATATTATTCTGTCGTATAGTAGTCTGTATACCCATAGTACGATGGGTCATAGGAGAAAGTTACAGCCGTCTGAAGAGATGGTCGTGATGACTGAGCACGTCTTGGAAGGAAGAGTACATGAGCAGTGAGCCGGAGATTAGCGTCTTTCACCCAGACCGCGCGGGCATTCGTCAGGTACTCGGTGACCTGGAAGCCGAGATCATGGAACTGGTTTGGGAACGTCCAACCGATGGGGGAACGACGGTGCGTGATGTCTTCGAGGTCCTCTACGAGCGTCGCCACCTGGCCTACAACACTATACAGAGTACTATGAGCCGTCTCGCGAAGAAACGGATGCTGCGAGTCGAAACACAGGAACACACTTACGTCTACTATCCCATCTTGACGCAAGCTGAATTCGTCTCGCGCTTTGCTTCTCGTGTGTTGGATGGATTGCTCTCGAACTTCACCGACACATCGCACGAACAGCCAGCTGTCCTGTCAGACCCACACGCCGCAGAACGAACACGACGACTTCTTGAAGAGATTGCTCGCCGGAAGACCACGCAGGAGGAGCCATAATGCACACCTTGCTGATGGTGCTCTCCGTGTTACTCCTCGTCCCTGGCAGTGTCTTCGCCCTCTGGCTGCTGCGTCGCTTTGGCGGCTGGACTTGGCACCGTGACGTACAGGTCCTGCTGCTCTCCGTCCCGCTGCTCAGCCTGATGATTGACCTGTTCGCCGTCGATCACTTTGTCGGTCAGGCGTGCTTCGCCAGCGCACCGCGCTGGGATAGGCTACTCAGCCTCCTCCTTCCATTCGGCATGGGCCTGATTGCTCTGGTGGGATGTGGATTGGGAATGGTTCGCCAACTCCTCTTGCTCCGTGTCGTGGCTCGTCAAGGGTGCCTTGCCGGAACAGAGGTAGAGGCCCTCGCTACACGCCTCGCAACGATTCTTGGTATTCTTCCACCTCGCATCCTCGTGTACCTCATACGTGGTCCGCTCGCGCTAACCTATGGCATTCTGCATCCTACTATTATCCTTTCGCCCTGGATGCTCGAACACCTCGACGGGAGTGAGCGAGAAGCAGTACTGGCACACGAGGTCGCACACATCGCACGGCATGATGCACAGGTTGGATGGATCGCGCACCTATTGCATGATGCGTTCTGGTACGTGCCGACCAGCTGGGCTGTGTACCGGCAACTACAACATGAAAAAGAACTGGCGAGTGATGACCTTGCACTCTCCCTGACGCATCGCCCTATAGGTTTGGCAAGCGCACTTGCCAAGGTGTGGCAAGCAACTGTTCCCCTGCCAACTTCTTCGACCGGGCTTGCTCTCGTTGGCATGGAGAACAGCATCGAGGATCGCATTACGCGACTGCTCTACCCTCAGACACGAACGAACGACGTGCTGGAAGCTAGGTGGTTGTCCCTGGGAAGTGTCCTGCTCGCCCTCGTGGGACTAGTGATGATCGAAGCGGTCATGATCGCAATACTCCTGTCCACAATGGGCTGTGGTCCTCTGGCTCCTCTTGGAATACTCCGGTAAGAGCAGGTTGACCAGAAAGCACGCTTCAGAGATTTTCTTGCTGTTTGTCTCCTAGTATCGCTAGTCCTATTGACGATAGGAGATTGACACGTTATAATCCATCAAGACCAGTGGACAAGGTGAGAGAGCCTGCTCTTCCACTATTCAGGCCGAGAGGAGTCTAGCAGATGAAATCAGCAGCCCAGGACCGACGCATGCGGAAGGCGAAACGCCCCGCCCAGCAAGAGCGAGAGGCAAAGCAGACCTCTAAACGAGCGAAACAGCGACACAGAGGCACTTCATCCCGTAGACGGTACTGGGGATGGACAATTACAGTGCTGGTCGGCGTCCTGATCGTGATTGGCATCGTCGTCTTTGTTCAATCTCAGGCCCAATCAGGTGATTTGCAGAGGATCGTCATCTACAGCAACCTAAGTCGAGATCATGTCACGACGAAAGTGACCTACCCGCAAAATCCGCCAGTGGGGGGAGCGCATAGCCCTGTCTGGCAAAACTGTGGTATTTATAGTCAGGCGATTGCCAATGAGAACGCCGTACACTCGCTCGAGCATGGTGCAGTGTGGATCACGTATCAGCCCTCCCTTGATGCATCGTCGGTCGAGCAGTTGCGGAGTTTGGTGCGTGGACACGATCATGCGTTGCTCTCGCCCTATCCCGGGCTTCCTTCCCCAGTCGTCATCTCAGCCTGGGGGGTGCAGTTACAAGCGAAAAGTGCCAGCGATCCCAGGCTGGCACAATTTGTGTCGAAATATGAAAATGGGTCGCAAACACCGGAGCCAGGGGCATCATGCAGTGGTGGTTTGGGAACCCCTGATGAGCACTGATAAACAAAAGACGTCTGTGGTGAGGAAGATCGTCTCTTCCGCTAGAAGAAAGAAGGTACGTTCATGCAATACTTTCCCTTCCTGCTGTGTATGCTCGCCTGTCCTCTTGGAATGGGTCTGATGTTTTGGATGGTGATGCGTCCAGACAAGAAGCAAACATCCTATGATGGATGTCTTGAAGCAGGCGTGGCAGCTCGTTCTTCACGTCCAATCGGCCCTCCGCAGGTATTCTCGCCAGTGAAAATGATGGTGGATTGTGTCAAGATGTGCCTCAACTGGAAGGTTCTAGGAGTCCTGGCCCTGGTCGCACTCGTCATTGCCATCGTCGCTCCACAGTGGCTCTGGGGGGCCAATCCGTTGCTCCTCGCGACAGCCTGTCCTGTGTCCATGCTCGTCATGCTCTTCTCGATGCATGCCTCGTGCGGGAGTCAGAGATCAAATATGGTGAGGCACACGTTGTGAGACAGGTACAATGGCTGAAGAACATCTTGCACTGGGAGGCTGGTGCAAGCATTGCTGTCCTCATCTGTGTTGGTTTGATGAACGTCTTTGCTGGAACGCTCACACCTGCAACTCCAGGGACAGCACAGGGGACGAGTACAAACCGTGTGGTCTCCACACTCGCACCCGTAGTCACGGTTCTCAGACGGACAGAGCACCCTCACCTGTCTACACTCGCACCCACAAGCGTCGGCTTGATGCAGCCAACAGCGGATGCACATGGAAACCTCTGGGTGGGCGAGATGACAGCGAAGTATGTGTGTTTTTAACTCTTGAACAAGAACATTCGTGTGTCTGCTATCAATGACAGTGCTCTACAACGCTCGTCCAGAAAAATCAGCTGCTCTCCTGGAAACTCGTTCCCACGCGTCTTGGTGACTTGGGCGAACCATCGCTTCTACATTTGTAATGAGTATTGTAACTACTCGATTAGTAATAGGAGAAGCGTCAATTGTCAAGGGGGACGGGAAGAGAGACAGGTTATGCTCCTGATTTGTTCCCCTCAAGAAGTTGACGCACCCCTGGCAACATAAGTTGACGAAAGAGAGTCTCTATACGACCCGGAGACCATTCCATTTCGGTTTCGAGCCACCATTGCAACAGTGTAACGAAAGTCCCCACGACATACGCGGCAGCGGCATCGAGCAGGTCATCTTCCTGGTTCTGCTTCCATAGTGCTTGCAACTGTGTTTTCACGCGCACACGGAGTTGCTGCTGAAGTGCCAGCATCATCAGGGCCACCGCACCTCCTCGCAGTAAAGCTTGGTAGAGGGGATAGTGATCAGAGATATGCTCGAACAACGCAAGACTCGGGAGCCAAACCGATGCGTCTGGTGAATGAGGAATGGAAGATGCCTCGAACTGGCACCCAAGCGACTCAATAAGCCATTCAGCTTGGCTGGTCAGCAGATCTTCTTTGTCCCAGTAGTGTTCGTAGAAGGTTGATCTACCGACATCCGCGAGGTCGAGGATGTCCTGGACAGTAATCGCATCATAGCGCCTCTCAAGCAACAACGCCACCAGTGCCCCGCCTAAGAGTCGCTGTGTGCGCGTTGAACGCCGATCTGTTTTCTTCTGTTTCATCGTACACCTGAACACTTTCGTTCGTTTGTCCGCTAGCGGAGAGTTTGCTCCTTTTGTTGGTTGCGGCAAGTAACGTTTTCTTGCATACTAGAAGCGAACTGGTTGTTCATTAGCGAATAGCATACTCAGTATAGCATGGAGGAATAGCAATGGCGAAGTATCAACACACATCTCCTGAGAACACCGGTCCCGTCACAACAGGGCGAACCATTCACTGGGCCAATCGGTACGACCTCTTCGTTTCCCTGGTCATGCTGGGACGAGCAGGAGCCTTTCGGCGGCATACTGCTGACCTAGCGCATCTTCAATCGGGAGAGAGGGTGCTCGATGTTGGATGTGGCACAGGCGACCTGACGCTTGCGATTGAGAAACAGGTCGGGCCGAATGGAAAGGTCGTAGGAATCGATGCGGCCTCTGAAATGATTACCTATGCGCGTCAGAAGGCAACGCGCCTGGGGAGTGTAGCAGATTTTCGTGTAGAGCCTGTCGAGGCTCTGTCTTTTGCAGATCACACCTTTGATGTCGTCATCTCCAGCTTGGCCTTTCACCATTTCCCCGCACCTCTAAAAGAGCAAGCACTGGTGGAGATACGCCGGGTACTCAAACCAGGGGGCAGAGTACTCATTGTCGATGCTCTGCGTTCCAGTCATCACTTCTTTCCTCATCCAGCCTTAAAGGTGGGAGTTGAGGATCTTCCCCCTCTCTTAAAAGATGCAGGTTTTCTTGACGTGCAATGGCAACGTGGCCCTTTGCCATTCATAGGAGTTGTGCGAGGACAAACGGCATTGGAGGAGAGCGCAAAACGGTTCTAGACACAGGTTGGCACGTCCTCAAGACAGAGAATGTGTTCTTCCAAGACGAGCCGACCCGTGTTCACATCAAGTTCTTGAGGAGATTCAAAACTAGAATGACCGTAATGGCCTGCGAGGAGGAATTGACCCTTCTGTTGAGAGAAGGAAGAACCCAAACAGTTATACGTCTCTTAGGCCACCTACCGAGACACGCTGATAAGCAACGAGGACGCATGGGTCGCAAATACCACCCACAACTGCGGCAAGACGCCGCTTATCAGAGTGCCAACACCAAGCAGAAGCAGGGCAACGCGCAAAGGCTGAGATTCCCGCTGGAGCAGTTTCTCTTGTGAGGGGCGCAAGTATAACGGAACCAGGACACGGACATAATAAAACAGGGATAACCCGATGTTCAGTACCATCACCACCGCTAACCAGACCCACCCACCTTGAAGAGCTGCATTAAACAGCAGGACTTTGCCTACGAAACTCCCAAAGGGCGGAAAGCCTGCCAGCGCAAGCATACAGACGGCTAAGACGGCTGCTGAGAGTGGCAATCGTCGTCCTAGCCCAGCGAATTTCGTCAGGTCATCTGACCCTACTTGTCGCTCGATAGCATCCACCGCCAGGAATGCTCCCAGATTCATAAACAGATAGACCGTCAGATAGACAAGCATACCTGAAATCGCAAATGAGCTGCGCTGCGCTGCCGCTATCCCAATAAGGAGGTAGCCAACTTGCCCAATCGAGGAATAGGCCAGCAACCGTTTCACGCTCGTTTGGCGCAACGCAAAGACGTTGCCAACGGTCATCGTGACCGCAGCCAAGACCGCAAGCAGTTCCGCCCAATGCCCAAGATTGTTGGGAAAGGCCACATACAGGGTACGTAAGAGTATGGCTAACCCTGCTGCTTTTGGACCGACCGAGAGAAAGCCAGCAATAGGAGTTGGGGCACCTTGATATGCATCTGGTGCCCAGGTGTGGAACGGAACGAGCGTCACCTCAAAACCATAGCCTACCAGGACAAGACAAAAGGCGGCAACAGTTGTGAGCACAGGCACTGATGGCAGTTTTATTGCAAGTTGTGGCAAGTCTAATGTCCCTGTGAGTCCGAACAACAGCACCATGCCATAAATCATTACAGCCCCTACCGCCGCCGAGAAGAGAAACATCTTGAGGGCGGCTTCCGTTGCCAACCGACTTTCTTTCGCTATACCAATCAGGATATACGAACCAACCGTGACCAGTTGAATGAACAGCGCAATCAATGCCAGATTTTGACTCGCTGCTAGACACATGATACCCAAACAGGTAAGCAAGAGCAGGGCTGGCACTTCACCCTCATGGGGGCGCCCTTTAAAGTGGCTCTCGGTGGCGAGCAGCACGAAAGCCGTTGTGACAACGGCAAACAGCTTGAAGTACACCGCGAATTGATCCACAGCATAGGTTCCGATGAAAATCGGCTGAGGACGAAACCAGAGCATCAAGATACTCTCAACTGCGACCGCACCAAGTCCAATGAGGGCAATTGTTGTCGTAAGAAACTTCCGTGCTGACGGGAGGTAAGGACCTAATGGGAGTAGGAGAAGCACGAGAATACCCAGCGTCATTTCTGGCACAATCGCCCAGAGTTCCATGCCACCTTGCATTGCGCCCATGCTATCGTCCTCCTACTAAAAGACCAGGCAGGCCAAGTGGTCCAACACTCAGTGCTGTAGTGATGATCGTGACAAGAGGACCTGGCACAATGCCGAGTACGACAATCAGGACCATGAGTGGAAGAAGGGCTGCTAGTTCTCGCGGCTTCAGTTGTGGCAGTTTTGCCCATTCGGGTGACAGTTTGCCAAGCAGGACGCGTTGCAGCGTCCAGAGGAACATGGCAGTTGTCACCAGGATACCCAGGAGCATACCGAACGCTGCCCAACGATAGATACCAAGCGTTCCCAGCACAATCTGCACCTCGGCTGCGAAATGCGCGAGGGCAGGCAGACCAAGCGAGGCAAACATGGACAATGCGAGAAGCGACCCATAGAGAGGGAGTACTGCCCATAGACCCGAGAGACGCGCGATTTCACGCGTCCCCGTGCGATCAGCGAGCATTCCCACCAGGAAGAAGAGCGCACTCGTCACGATACCGTGTGCGATAAGTTGATAGGCAGCACCGCTTGCTGCTGCTGCACGGTCAGCCGGATTTGCAGAGAGAGCTGCTGCTACCGCGATTCCAAGTAACACATAGCCCATGTGGTTGATACTGGTGAAGGCAATCAGCCGTTTCAGGTCTGTTTGGGCCATCGCTACTGCCGCACCGTACACCGCTGAGACAACCGCAATTGCCGCAATTGGCACTGCCCACGCACTAAACGCTCCGGGAACCGTTGGGAGAGCCAGTCGAAGCAGACCATAGCCGCCAAGCTTGAGCAGCAAACCCGCGAGAATGACGCTTCCCTCAGTTGGAGCCTCTGTATGTGCATCGGGCAACCAGGAATGCAATGGAACGATGGGCAGCTTAATCCCAAAGCCGATGAGAAAGCCCAACAAAATGAGGAAGGCCCCTGCACTTGTGCCAATAAATGGTCGGGCGGCAATAATTGCTGGCAAATCGAAGGTATGGGGGTTTGTGCCCAGGTACAGGCCCAGGATGGAAAGCAACACGGCAAGACTGCCAACGCGTGTATAGAGAAAAAATTTCATCGCTGCCTGGAGCCGTTGTCCCTCGTGTCCCCAGAGACCGATAATAAAGTACATTGGCACCAATGCAATCTCAAAAAAGACGTAGAAGAGCAAGAGGTCCATTGTGCTAAAGAAACCAATCAAGCCTGTCTCCATCACGAGATAGAGCGCGAAGTATTCTCGTGGTGCCTTGTCCTGCTTCCATGCGTACAGCACAACCAAAAAGGTCAGGAGCGCACTCAACAGAATCAAGGGCAAGGAAAGCCCATCGACGCCGAGGTGATAGCTCGAACCAAGTGTAGGAATCCAGGACGCACGTTCCTCAAATTGCAGCGTTCCTCGTTGCCAGTTGAAGAGTGCGGCGAGGACAATGCCTACGACGAGTACGAGGGCAGAGGTGCCAATGGCAATCCAGCGCTGGACCTGTCGGTTCGACGTGATATAAAGCAACACTGCCCCCAGCAGTGGCAGAAATATAACGAGTGATAACATGGCATTCCTATTTCCTTATCGTAGAACGGTCACGAGAACTGCGAGCGCAAGAACACCGAGTCCCCACATAAAAACCAGAAGTAAATAATTTTCAATACGCCCCGTTTGTAAGCCTCTCACTCGTTGACTCAACGTCAGAATACTTTGCCCTATATCTCCTACTATGACATCAAAGCCACGAAGATCAACGCGCCCACTCGCCCGCACGAGTGCCATTGTTGCTCTGGCGAGAGTGCCAGCAAAAGCATCAAAGACACGGCGATCAATCCCTGCACAGGTCCGAATGAGGACAAGCAGTCCATTGACTGCTCCTCTGTTGAGCGCATCAAAGACTCCATGATCGCTGGTATCCAAGAGCTTGGTAGTGCCTAGCCCAAGTTGCGCTATGAAGCGATAGAGTGCCTTGAAGCCAAATTCTCCGGCAAAAACAGGTCTGACCGTTTGTAGCATGGGCCAAACGAGCGCACCAGGCCAGATAAAGCGTGCCCATACACCCATCGCAACACCAATAACAGCGATAGCGAGCGGCAACACGGTTGCCGTTGGAGCATCGGGAACGTTCCCACCAAGCAAATGGCTGAGAGGCTGACCAAGAAGTGTTGCATTGACAAGCAGACCGAGAGGGATAAGTGCAGCCAAGACGAGGATTGGCACGAGCAAACCACGCGTCGTTTCGTGAGCCTGCTGTGCTGTTCGCGATGGCATCCCAAGAAAAACGAGACCAAAGGTGCGTGCGCTATACAGAGCCGTGAGCAAACTGGCGACCAGTGCCGCACTGAAGAGCGGGATATTGACGTGCCACGCGGCAGCGAGTACAGGGTCCTTTGGTGGCAGAGCAAGCGTGACAGGCAAGCCAGCGAGTGCTGCCGCACCGAGCGCAAAGGCAAGAGCAGTCAATGGCATACGACGCAACAAGCCCCCCATATGGTCAAAGGTTGTATACTCATCCACCGCTCGGTCTACCGCACCTGCCGCAAGAAAGAGTGCTGCCTTATACAACGCTTGAGCTACCAGCAGGAGGACACCAGCAAGAAGGCTGCCACTCCCAAGCCCTACAAACATCAAGCCGATCTGACTCATCGTCGAGTACGCCAATGTGCGTTTCAGATCAGTTTCTACCAGTGCTACCGCTCCTCCGAGCAAGGAGGTAAGCACACCAACCCACGCCACAACTTGAAGCGATGGGGAGGCAGCGAGAAAGAGTGGATATAACCGTGCAACCAGGAAGACGCCCGCCGCGACCATTGTGGCGGAATGCAGCAAGGCCGAAACGGGTGTCGGGCCTGCCATTGCATCAGGAAGCCATCCTTGAAAAGGTACTTGAGCAGACTTGCCAGCCGCTCCCGCGAAGAGGAGTAAGGCAATAAAGAGCAACAGTCCAGCCGGGATTTTCCCGTGCGTTGCCGCTGCGAGGACGAGATCAATACGTCCACTACCAACACTTCCAATGAGCAGCAAGACGCCTGCAAGCAACAAGAGGTCAGCAAGGCGCGTCGTAAAAAAAGCTTTGGTTGCGGCTGCAGATGCGGCATCGCGCTCAAACCAGAAGCCGATGAGCAGATATGAACAGATGCCAACCAGTTCCCACGCAAGAAAGAGCGTGATGAGGTCGGCAGCAAGGACGAGTGTGAGCATAGAGCCTGCGAACAGACTGAACTCAGCGAAGAAACGTCCACGACGCGGCTCCTCGGCCATATAACTCACAGCATAGATGAAGACGATCAGCCCGACGACAGAGACCAGCGTGGCGACAAGCGTACTCAAGGGATCGAGCCAGAGCGCGAGCGTCAATGTCCGTCCACCTACAGCAAGCCAGGGAAGTGAAACACTTGCCCTCGTCCCCTGTGCTGCTGCAATCAGGCCAAAGACCGAGACAATGGTGGCTCCCGCCATCGCAGCTACAGCGAATGCCGAGGCCAGCCGACCAAACCGTGCAAGGCCAAGAGCCAGCAACCCAAAGGCGACGAGAGGAAAGAGCGGTGCCAGCCAGAAGAGATGCATCCCAATCACTGCTTCAACTCCTCCGCTGTATCCACATTGGCGTTGCCGCGCTGACGAAAAACCATCATGACTAAGCCAAGTCCCGCCGCCATCTCAACCGCAGCAATAGTGAAGATAACGATAGCAAACACCTGAGCATCAAACTGGTCGGGGCGCACAAAACGCCAGAACGCCACCAGCGTCAGGATAGCAGCGTTCAGGATAATCTCAACACTCATCAATATCATCAAGGAACTGCGTTGCGAAAGGACTCCGGCGACGCCGATACCGAAGAGAATTGCGCCAACAAGAAGATAGGGAAGCAGCCCTGGACCGCCACTGCTCGTAAGCCAACTCATGACTGACCTCCTCTTTGTGCATTCGCAACGACGGTTTCCTGAGCAGGGATGAGGGTCATCCCACACTTGGGACACGTCCCTGGTCCCTGTTGTTGCACCTCTGGATGCATAGGACAGGTATACATGGAGGCGCCATCACTTTTTTCGGGTTGCGTTGTTTGCGGCTGTTGGATTGTGGCATGTTCGCGTTTGGCAAGCAGCACCGCACCAGCGATGCCTGCCAGAATCAGTAAGGCTGCCCCCTCAAAAGCAATCATGTAGCGCGAGAGGAGGAGTTCACCAACGACGCGCGATGCATCTTGCGTTGGAGCGATCCCCGCAAGCGGCCAAGGTGTAAGAATGAGGAGTGCGATAAGCACGATTGCTGAGATGATACCAAGCATGATTGCCCAGGGCAGTTGTGCCGTTGACATTGCCATATCCACCATCATGTCATAGTTTTGACGTGGCGTCATACCACCCATATCCATTCCGGCCATGTCCATGCCGCCCATGTTCATATCGGACTTGTTCATACCAGCCATATCATGCTCATTCTTGTTCATGTAGTCCATAGTCACACTACGCATGTCCATGCCAGTCATATCGTGCCCATTCATGTCCATTTCTTGACCATCTGTAGCTTTCGCGGACATGTGCGTAGTACGCTCATTCATAGTCATGTGAGACATGTTTTGTTCGGATGTCGTAGGTGTCGCCAGAGTATCATTCTTCTCATGGCTCATAGACGTCTCATGGTTCTCTTGACTATTGGGTTGCTCCGAACTCTTTTTCGTGATGAGAGTCATGCCGCACTTCGGGCATGTTCCGGGATGATCCTGTTGGATTTCGGGATGCATCGAACACGTATACGTGTGTGGTTTGTCCTCCTGTTGCTGACTCTCCTGCGGCTCATCCTCTGGCGGTGGTGAACCCGATGGCATATGCATAGAGAAGGCTCCTGGGCCGCGCATATGCATGTCTCGCTTCATTCCCCACATCATCTCGCCTCCTGGGTCCATCATCATCATCACCATGAACAGCACCATCGCTAACATACCACCAACGTTCATCATCACTTGAATGGCTGCTAACAAGTCGGCATCTAAAAGAATAAACAGGCCAGCTAGTGCAACAAAGCTCGCCATCAATGCAAGCCCTGCTCGATACATGCTCATGGTGATAATCATGCCCGCCGCTGTTACAATGGCAATCAATGCAAGTGGAAGAAAGATGATCCACTCAAGAATTCCATTCATCCGTTACCTCCCTACTGGAATGAGCAGAGTGAGAATGCCGACCAGGGTAATATTGAAAAGGCTGGCTGGCAACAGGATTTTCCATGACAGTGTAAGCATCTGGTCATGCCTCAACCGAGGGAAAAAGCGTGCGAGCCAAAGGGTCAGCGCGGATAAGGCAAAGGTCTTGAGGACAAACCAGAGCGGTCCAGGCAACAGAGGACCTTGCCAGCCACCAAAGAACAGTACCACGCCCATTGCCATGACTAACAAAAAGATGGCATCGAGCGCGATTTTGAACAGCAGCAAACGCGCCCCGGAGTATTCCGCGAATGCTCCTCCCTCAAGCTCGCTGCCCGCAATCGCACTATCGAACGGATGGCGAAAGGATACGAAGAGTGCTGCGAACACATAGATGAGCAACCCCAGTGGTTGCCAGACTACAAACCAGAGTCCCGCTTGTACCTCGACGATGCGCTGCGTCGAGAGCGATTGTGCCGCCATGACAGGACCAATGGCCGCGAAACCAATGGGAACCTCGTAACTAATCAGGTAAGCAGCCGCACGGAAGGTTGCGAATAGTCCTTCTTTTGAATTCTGGCTCCAACTCGCATTCATCATAGCAACCACAAACGGGCTGAGCAACACGATGAAGTAGAAAAGTCCAATGGATGGATTAAACCCGATGAGATGTGGCCCCAGTGGAATGACAAGAGCAACAAGCGCGACAACCGCAAGAGCAATCAATGGAGCTGAGCGGAAGAGAAAAAAGTCCGCACCTCGTGGTATGAGGTCTTCCTGACGAAGCAGTCTTGTCGCATTGGCAAGCGGTAAGGTCAGGGCAACGCCAAATCTGCGAAAACCCAGGTGTAGCACGTGTTCCATGACAGCAATGCAATAGGTCCCGAGAAGTAACCCAAGCAAGACCACAAGAGCGGTCAGAAGTGTATTCATTATCCATCTACCTCCGCCATCGCCAGATCAAGACTTGCCAGGATCACCTCTGCATCGGCAAGTTTTTGTCCAACGAGTAACTCAGGAAGGAGTGTGAGCAAAGAGGCAGATGGGCGTTGCCATTCAACCCGTGTAGGTCCCTGACTTTCCTCACCACCTTGACTGACAAGAGACAAGCCGAGAGTCCCACGCGGTCCTTCCACTGTGACCCGCGCTTCTCCTTCGAGTACATCCCAACGAGGATCCTGTTGAAGATGTAAACCTGCGGGGATATGCGTTGTTATCGTTTCGACAGCTTGCTGTACATCGTTCACCGCAGCTTGTAGACGTGTTATGAGGCGACTTTGCACATCACCAGTGCCATGCTCACTTGCAGCATAGACGGGGCCGCTTCCTATTCCCTTGTCCCTAAGAGAGTGAGTAGGAAGGGTGCCAATGCCTCGTATGCGAAGTGCAAGGCCACGATTCTGCTCAACATAATGCTGTACATGAGGAAGCATGTTCGCAACCTGCCTGAGTTGTGCAATGGTGGTGGCGTTTTGGCTCCCTACGATGTTTGTAGGAACGTATTGTGGGAGCATCCACTCGGAAGGGTGCATCTGCCAGAGGGAGGAAACACCCTCTGCCAGATCACGAACACAGCGATAAGATCGTTCAGCGAGGGGGGCATCATCAATCAAGCGAGCAAAACGCACGAGCCACCAGAGCGTGTTTTGTGTTCGTTCAAGTGCGAGCGCAAGTTCACGATATGTCTCTAGTTGCGCGGATGGTTGCCATCCTTGTAGCTCTTCAAGCGCACGTACATAGGCAAGCTGACCGACGAGAGGGGCGAGTGGGTCAACGTGACGGGCGAGCCTCAAACCTTGCTGCCAGTTGCTCTGCATCATGGCAGAGTCGATGCCGCGATAGGCGTACTCTGTTTCCATCTGCACGGAAAATACCTGCTCTCCGTCGCAGATGAGAAAGAGGCGCAGAGGTCCAGCAGTCCATGCTTGCAGAGGTCCCAAACTCAAGACTGCTAGTTCGGTTGCCATCTCTTGATCCTGCTTTGCGGGAAGTTGAATGGTCGTCTCCTCCTGTCCAAGTGTTTCGTTAATGCTCATTTCAGCCCACTGTTGAGAAGAAAGAGCTGAGCGAAGAACCTGCTCAATTGATGTTGCTGGGGCATGATGCGCCCCTGGAAAGAGAGCATCTAGGAGTGCAAAGTTACCTTCTGGAAAAGCAGGACGTTCGGTTGGCGAACCACCAACGATGAGTACATGGGCAGGATGCGCGAGAGCTTTTGCCAGTGTGACCACTGCTGGAGCAAGCTTCTGACTTATCGGCTCGACAAGAATAAGCAGGTCGGCCTGACGAGGAGAAGAGACCTGTTGCAAATATGGGTTTCTGCCTGCAAGGTCTGCAAGAAGATTCGCTCCTGCTCCACCATCAATACCAACGTAGTAATGTACGCTCTGACGCATTCGGCTCAGCAAGCGAGAACGTGTTTTTAGGGTTGATCTATCGCTCCCAATCAAATGCCCCCTCCTTCCAGGCAAAGAAGATTGCCGAGGTGAGAATGGCAACGAAGACAAACATATCGAAGAATGCGACCAACCCGACCTCTTTATAGGCGACCGCCCACGGAAACATAAAAACCATCTCCATATCGAAAGCGACGAAAAGTAAGGCCAGGACCGCATACCGTAAGCGGAACTGGACCCATGTCTTATGTCCTGTCCGACCGCCATGTTCTGGCACCGGATTCTGCTTAGGTGTTCGTGTCGCTGGTCCCAAGAAGCGATTTATGAGCAACGCGACTAGACCAATGAGGAAGGCAAACAGTAGCATTACGGCTGCGATGACATATTGAGTACTGATATTATCGGTCATGGTACGCATCTCCTTCGTATAACTCTCAAATATAGACACGTTTGAGCATTCAAATATGATGAGAGAAATTTCTGCTCTCTGAGGTAAAGTCCTGCTTATCAAACATACATTCGATTGTATTATATACCCCCGAATGGGAGTTATAGCAAGAATACAGCATAGCGCAACAACGTGTAGAGATGAAACGTGTCCCGGCAAATGAGAAAGGTACACGAGGGAAGTTCCTCTACCAGGAGAACAGAGTCTTTGGGTAGTAACTCCCTTGTGTACCCTTACTACACATCTACCTATTTCGCAACCGTATACCCTGCGTCGTCCAGCACTTCCTCAATCTTCTGCATCGAAACCTGATTGGGATCATAGCGGAAGTGTACGGTCTTCGTAGGAATATCGGTATTGACTGACTCTACACCCGGAAGTGTACCCAGTGTTCCATTCACCGTCTTGACACAATGTTCGCAACTTACGTCGGGAACGGAAAGCGTTGTTTCTTGTAGATTTGCCATAGTATTCTCCCTTATTCTCAATCGTACTAATAGTTTCCTACTAGGTGATAGAGCTATACCAACTCCGCGGCGATAGCCTTTTCATTCCCAGCAGTAAGAGCTTCTTTCCCTTACCCATAGGGTAGGGGTATAAAGAAAATATAGCACAGAACAATGGAAGATGCAAATGTTGAAGTGTTCATCTCATAAAAATAGTATTATAATGTGCATGTGACAATTGTATTGCAAGAGGAGTGCTTATCATGTCTAACTTTCTCCCTGCACTTATTATTAATCCTGGCGACCCTCTCTTTATCGGGGCTGTTTTCGGCTTTATCCTCGCTGTTCCAATCGCGCTCTTTCTCGCATACTGGATAAGCGATGTCAAAAAGAAGATGGCAGTTGTTATCGGAGCGTTTATAGGTTCATTTGTTGGTCTCATCGGTGTACTTAGTTGGGTTGATACCCTTGTTTTCTCAACGCCTCTCCCAAGAGCAGATGGAGTTTCCACCTTCTTTAGTACCATTTTCCTCTGCTCGGTATTGGGTTTGGTTGGGGCTATGCTTACCGATTTGTTCGTTGCACGCAGAACGGCTCACGATTATCGTAGAGAAATCTAAGTGTATCTGCATGCTAGCTACAAAAGATCAACTCGTACATCAGCATTTCGCCGTCAGTATACGATGAAATTACAAAGAGCAGGGCTATAGACATCAAACTATAGACTTGCTCTTTGTAATATGCCACCTTCTAAAGGGCAGTATGAATGTGTGTTATTTTTTCACGGTAACGGGAAGTTTCATTCCTTGCTCGTAGTGTCCAGGAAAATGACAGGAAAACTCAAGGCTTGTAGCTGCACTCGATGCTGGGAAAGTGTAATCAATGGTTTGCGTTTCACCAGGGTTGATATTGGGAATGTGGGTAAGAGCCATTTTATCCATTTGATTCATAGGCATATTGCCCATAGCCATTGGTTGCATCACCATGAATTCATGTGCGGTCTTGCCACTATTGGTTACGACGAAGTGATAGTGAGTTTCCACAGTAAAGGTCGTCGTCGAAGAAACAACCTTGTACTCAGAGAGTGTCACTTGAACATTTTGAGAGCCTGAGGACGCACTTCCTGCCGAGGTCCCTGTCGATGCGATACTTCCATCGCGGGAACAAGCTGCTAAGACGAGCATGAATAAAACTACAAGGAATCCAAAACCGAATCGATGTTTCACGATATCTTTCCTTTTATACGTTGACAGAAGCTTTCTATCGGTTTCCCGCTAAATTATACAGTTGCACGAGTTCGTCGATCACAGCTTCCCCTCTTCCATCCGCGATACCTTCAGGCACACAGGTATGCAAATGATTCTCCACCAGAAGACTTTCTAGCTTTTCAATAGCCTTACGTACAGCGAATGTCTGGTGGAGGATATCGACACAATATTTGTCTTCTTCGATCATTTTGCGAATACCGCCAAGGTGTCCCTCGATATATTTTAAGCGTTTCAGTACATCTTGTTTGTCAGCTTGCATGTGTATTCTTCCTTCTTTATACAACCCCCTGGGTAGGGGTATGATATAAATATATCACATTGTGATCTCAAGTGCAAATGAAAACAAGCTGCCTCACACCTTTTTAGATCCCTTGCCAATCAGTAAACGGTATGGGATGAACGTCGGGACTGTTGTACAGGATCACAACGGTTTCTTGATCGGCTAAAGGAAGCGAGCGCGGATCACCTGTATAGGTGGTACGCGTCCCCTTTGCATCAAAAATCTCGAATATGAGGCTGTTCGTCCCGTCACTCTGATTGTCGGCAACTTGGGTACGACTGAGTGGTTGCCCCCAGATGTCGAAAAACTGCCCAAGCGCGTAGGTCTTCTGGTCGGGTGCTTCCACATGGATAATGTTGTTGGTGGAATGTGTGTGTAAGGCGTACAAACAGGACGACGCAGTGTTGATGCCGATATTCACAGGTATCTGGCTTTGTGTCCCATTGACATAGAGCTTGAGAGCCGTATGGATATGTGTTACTGCTCCTTCATTCGTATTGCATGAGATACCATCAATTGTCTTGGGACCTGTACTGCTACTGCTCGCGTTATGTATGACGAAAGCGAGAAGAACAGCGAAAAGAGCACCTCCACAGAGAATAAGACCAAAGTATATGATGCGTCGATTCCGCTTTTTTCGCTCTTGCTCACGTTGCAATGTTTTATTTCGCTGTTGTCGTTGCGTACTACGTGTCTCGTGCCGTTCGCTTTGTTTCTTAGTTGCCGGACCTTTGCTCATCTTCTTCTCACTCATTCTGTATATTCAACAGAGTAGACGAACGTAACTCGTGTTTTATGGAGTATACTATTGTTCTTCTTGTCGATATATTGGATTATAGCGAATGAGTATACCCTTTTCAAGGGTACTACCCTCAGAGGTAGACATGAACGTCAGTGACCGAGTGCAAAGGAGCGTTAAAAACAAATGAAGGCTACAACGCCAATTGCAATAAGAAAACGCCAATCACTGCCCCTCCTCTCTCATTTCTCAGTAGTATGCATTGATCTGTTCTGCAGGCTGCTTGAGTTCTATCGGCTCGTAGCAGAAAACTGGTAGCAGAAACTGCTCTTCGCTGTGGGGAAGAACTTTCCCTTTGTCTCTTTTTTGTTCAGAGAGAGTGGACACAAACAGAAATGGTACGCGCACACTGGCGGCAGAAACGCATCACAGGTCACATGAGGGCGCACATTGCATGTAGTTGCAGTTTCGAGCATAGTGGGCTACAGAGGCTCTTTTCTTCGTGTCTTGTCGAGGAACTACTTGACAGAAATAAGTTTATGCGTACTATCTGCATATGTGTTCACATAGATACATATCTATTTCATTCATTCCCCTTTCAGTGAAGAGCAATGACTCTCGATATGAGCAAGAAGAGAACGTGGGAGTTGTCTGAGTGCGAACACACGACGAGCAGGGAAAGGATGGATGAGAGAAACATGTCACATCTAACGGAAAAAAGTGAAGAAACAGCCTATCACCCTACCCCTATTGATCCAGAGAAGGTTGCAGAGCTTCAAGCGTCGGCCCCTTCGGAACACCTGATTGCTCTCGTGGCCGCAACATTCCAGGCTCTTGGAGACCCGACACGTCTGAAAATCCTCTACGCGCTCTCGAAGAACTTCTGTTGTGTGCGCGATTTAGCGATTCTCGTTGGGACTTCAGAGTCTGCCGTTTCTCACCAGCTCCGACGGTTGAAAGATCGGCACTTGGTGACACAACGACGCGAGGGAACCACGATTTATTACTCATTGCATAATAGTCACTTAGCCGTGCTCTTCCGTGAGGCAGAATATCATGCGGATCATGTCTATCAGAACCTTCCTGACCATCCGTCTTCGTGAGGTGAGGAGTGCTCACGTCCTCCCCCTGCTTCTTTTTCTTTGTATCTGCATATATGAATATATAGACAGAAAGGAGACGTTCATGGTAACGTCATCGGCTTCACGGTTTCAAGCAGCATGTGTCACTTGTGTACGAGGTGGGCAACGCTTTGTCGGACGCTACCGTGACTTTTTGCTTGATCCAGGCACCATTTTTACCTTGGTCAGTCTCGTTCTGCTTATCATTGCAGCCAGTGTGACCCCGGATGGACTGATTACTTCGGCTCATTCTCACACTGGGCTGTATCTGGCGTCGGCCCTCGTTGGCTCGCTCTATATCTGGTGGTCAGCCTTCAAGGGTATCCGTGAAGGCGACTTTACTGCCGACATTCCCGTCTCCCTCGCCACTATTGCCGCCCTTCTCATTGGACAATATTCTGCCGCCGCCGTTGTCGCAGTCCTCTTGCTACTGGGTGGCATGTTGGAAGAATTCGTGTCCGCTCGCGCGGGCAATGCCCTGGATGCACTCGCGAAACTCCTGCCTGACCAGGTAACAGTTCGCAGAAGTGGCGAGGATATCGCCATTCCCTTAGCGCAGGTGCAACGTAATGATCTCGTGCTTATTCGCTCGGGAGAGCGTATCCCTATTGATGGCATGATTGCGTTGGGAACTGCGTCCGTCAATCAAGCTGCCATCACTGGCGAGAGTTTGGCGGTTGAGAAACAACGAGGAGATACGGTCTTTGCGGGGACACTGAATGAACTGGGTGCTCTGGAAGTGCGGACGACGAACGTCGGTGAGGAGACGACCCTTGGGCAGATTCGTCGCATGGTCGAGGAAGCGCAGGAACAAAAGGCTCCTATCGAGCGCATCCTTAATCGTTACGCCAAGTTCTATACGCCCGCAGCGATCCTGCTTGGAGCAGTCGTGTGGTGGTGGAGTGGAGATATCCTACGTGCCATTACCATTCTGATTGCCTTCTGTCCGTGCGTTATGGTTCTCGCCACACCAACAGCCCTCGTTGCCTCAATTGGCAATGCTGCCTTACGAGGAAGCCTCGTCAAGAAAGGTGCGACCATCGAGGCATTGGCAAAAGTGAATGTGGTAGCGTTCGATAAGACTGGAACCCTTACCTTTGGGCAGCCCAAGCTTACTGCTATCCAGCCTTTGGGACAGATGAATGAAACTGAGGTCCTTCAGCTTGCTGCTCGTGCGGAGAAGCTGAGTGAGCATCCGTTAGGGCGTGCTGTGGTTCAGGCAGCTCTTGCGCGTGATCTGGCCGTTCCTGATCCAGAGGTGTTCACGGTATTACCAGGGCTGGGGGTCCAGGCACACATTCAGGGTGATAAGGTGGTCATTGGACGACCACGGCTGCTCTCTGAGCAGGGCATCGTTCTTGATCCAGAGGTGTCAGCCCGTGCAACCAATCTCGCCGCCGTTGGACGCACTGTGATTCTGGTCGCATGCAACAGCCAGGTGGTCGGGATGCTTGTGCTGGAAGATACGTTGCGACCCGAAGCTCGCGCGGTCATTACACGCCTCAAGAAAATGGGTATCCGCACAGTGCTGATTACTGGAGACAATGCCGTGACCGCCGAGCGCATTGCAGGAGAATTGGGCATCAGTGACGTCCATGCCGAGGTGCTCCCAGCGCAGAAGGTGGAGATTGTCAAGCGGCTCCAAGCTGAGAAACTCAACGTTGCTTTTGTTGGAGATGGTGTCAACGATGGACCGGCACTCGCGACCGCGAATGTCGGTGTGGCAATGGGGTTAGGTGGCACCGATGTAGCGATTGAGACCGCCGAGATCGCCCTCTTGTCGGATGATTTGTCGAAACTCCCCCATCTCTTGAGTCTCTCGCGTCAAGCAATGCGGGCTATCAAGCAAAACCTGATTTTCTCATTAGGCGTGCTGACGATTGCGGTCGGGCTTGCCATTCCAGGCATCCTCTCACCAGTGACGGGCGCACTCTTGCATGAGCTGTCTTCAATTCCTGTGATCGCCAACTCCGCCCGTTTGATCGGACTGCGGGAGCGTGACAAGTAGCAAGGAAAGGAAAAAACGAGTATGCATACATCATCACTGTTCTTCCTTCTGGGAGCTGCCGCAACCGTTGCGATCCTCCATTCCATCCTGCCCGATCACTGGGTTCCGCTTGCCATTATTGCACGCACTCAACGATGGAGTATCTTACGGGTCATGCGAGTCAGTGCCTTCGCCTCTGTGGGTCACGTCGTTGCCTCCTTGGTCCTTGGGGGAATCATTGCACTCATTGGCCTCCAGTTTCAACACGAGTTGGAGACGCAACAAGGACACATCATCGGTGGCATCCTCGTGCTGACGGGAATTGGTTTCCTTCTCTGGGGTTTAGGGGGTGGAGGACATGGACATCGTCATGAGGGTGGAGGACACACGCATGACGAAACAGGTGAACACGACCACGATCACATCCATGACCACGAGCCTATACAGGAGACTAAGCAACCGACCGAGCAGCAAACACTCGCAGGAAGACTCGCCGCCATTGCCATCCCCTTTGGTGTTGCCGCTTCCCCAGACCTCACCATCTTGCCGGTGGCTCTCGCAGCCAGTGCGGTTGGAGGAGGAGCCGTGGTGAGTGTTCTGGGTGTCTTTGCTGTATTGACAATTGGGACCTTCATCGGATTGACGGTGCTTGCGACCCTCGCTGGCTATCAAATCAAAGGAGCCTGGCTCGAAAAGAACGCCACTCTCATTACGTCACTCGTTCTCATTGCTATTGGAGTCGTCGCGTTTATCGGCTTTTGAGGAAGGCGTCTCTTGCGGTTCTATCCCTTTTCTTGTGTCTCTTGCAGGAGACATGCAAGGAAAACAGTTGAATGCTCTTGTGAAGAGAAAGCCAAGAAGAAACGCCTCTACGGAGAAGAGAAAGAGGAGCTATGAACATTGTGAAGCCACCGGAGGCAGTTTCAATCATGGTAATTGCTGCCCATCCTGATGACATCGAGAGTTGGTGTGCTGGAACACTTGTACAGGCGATTGATCAGGGGGCAACTGTCCATTTGCTCTTGGTCACATCTGGGGAGCATGGGTCAAGTGACCCCGCGATACAGGAACAGAAGGTTGCTGTTCGTCGAGAAGAAGAGGCACGCAAAGCGGCAGATATTCTTGGTATTGCAGAGGTCGTGTTTTTGCACTACCCTGATGGAGACGTGGAGGACACGCATGCGCTACGGGCCGATCTCGTAGCATGGATTCGCCGTTGGCAGCCGTCCGTTCTGTTCACCCATGATCCAGAGCATCCCTCTCCCGCTTACCTCTGTCACCGAGATCACCGCATGGTCGGTCGCGCTGCCCTCGATGCCGTCTACCCGTTAGCTCGTGATCATCTGGCATTTGCAGAACAGGTGCGTGCAGGACTTCATCCACACAAGGTCCACGAAGTCTGGCTCTTTGCCAGCAACACTGCCAAGACCTCCGTGGACATTACTGCTGGATTTGAGCGCAAGCTTTCCGCACGACTTGCCCACACGAGTCAGACTCCTGACCCTGCTGCGCTTGTAGTAGGCTGGCGAGAACGTTCGGCGTCCATTGGGAAAGAGGCAAACCTCGCGCTTGCCGAGGCATTTACGCTGCTTGAGCTTGACTGAGAGGAACTCGTGAAGAAACAGGAAGCTGAGTCTCTCTCATCGACCTTCGTTTGTACCACACATGAGCGTGCATCTCGGTTCTGCTTGCTGCGCTGGTTGTCTCCAACTATCGCATGTTGTACCCTATCGACAAAATGGCACGTAGAGACCTAATATGATGTAAGTAGGTGACTAGTGAGGTGCTGTGTTCAGGAGTCCATCCCGTCAGCACTTCACGCTGATCTGGAGGCATGGACTGGCTGCATTGCGTGTGCTTTGGAAGAAGAAACCTATCGTGAGTTGCTCCACGCAGCAGGGTTTACACAGGTCGAGTTCAAGGTGACTCGCCGATATTCGATTCCCGATTTGGCTGAAAGTGGTGCGTGTACCTCTTTTACCACCTTAACAGAGGCAGAGGTAGGTGCGTTTAAAGGAAAGTTTGTCAGTGCGTTTATTCATGCGTGTAAGCCGCATGATGCGTAAGCGTTCCTCAACGTGAATCAGGTGAAGAGAATGTTCCATAAGCATCTTCTCCTTCACAAAAATGCTATAGGTACGATACCCGTAGACAGTATCCATTCATGAGCTTTTTAGGAGCCTGGAAAAAATGAAATTGCTGGGTATTTCTTTAGCGGAGCTTCCCACGCAGCCGCGCGAAGTGGTTGGTATTGAGTTCTACCACGACATCACCAACATGAGGCACGTCTGTATACACCGCTTGGCGGACCTCTTCAGCCAACGCCGATCCCTGAGCAACCGTCAAGTGAGGCTCCACCTGGATACTCAGTTCTACGAGGACATCACTTCCATGCTCACGCCCAGTTGCCGCAACCACAGACACTCCTTCAACTCGGTTGGCAGCAACCAGCACCGCTTCAAGCGTCCTGGCATCCAGATTATGATCGAGCAGTTCGTGACTGGCTTTCATCCCAATCTGTACAGCATTGAACAGGATGAGAAAGGCAATCACCAGTCCTGCGATTCCATCCATCCGTGAATTACCAAACTGAGCCGCGATGACGCCAACAATGACCGCGAGCGAACTCAAGACATCCGCCAAGTTATCACGAGCATCCGCTTGGACGGCCTGCGACTGCACTTTTTTGCCAATACGCATCTCAATCCACACCACGACCAGCTTGATCACCAGCGTCCCAATCGCAACCCACAGCGCCAGGAGTGATGGCTCAGGCGTGCCAAGCAGAATTTTTCGAATCGAGTCCCATCCAAAGAAGAGAACCGCTCCCATCAGGATGAAGGCTGATGCAATGGCCACCAAGACTTCTGCTCGATCATGCCCATACGGGTGCGTTTCATCGGCTCCACGACGGGCATAGAACAGAGACGCCAAAACAAGGACGTTGTTAGCAACGTCAGCCCCAGAGTGACCAGCATCCACAAGCAAGGCTACCGAACCAGAAGCCAAGCCCGCAATGACTTTCACGACCACAAGTACAAGGTTTACCACCAATCCAAAGAGCGGTCCCCAAACGGCCTGGGAAAGCGTTGTGCAGCTGTAGGGGAAAGAGGAACATTTCCTTGCCCTTGTCGGGAACTGCTTTCATCAGTAGAGGTATTCTGTTGCGGAGAGGAGAGCGATGGTGCGGTTCCTTGCAATTTACTTGTCTTTCTCTCAACGTCTTTCATAGTTCGTAAAAGCTTTCTTGTCTTTCTCGGTATGCGTTCCCTTGCATACACATTGTATACGTCTTATTTTCTTTCATCAAATGTTCTCTTGCCCAGTCACTTATGAGGCAAAACCATTGCGAGTCTTCTTGGGAAAAGGAGATTCATGCTGATAGCCTCGGTCAAGGTTGTGCGAATGCGGCGGTAGACTTGCAGGCGTTCAGCTTGCGAGAGGTCTACGGATGGAATATCTTCAACAGACCACAGTTGACGCCGACCGGCGTTGGGAATGATGGGTCACAGGTCAGTTACGCCGCTACACAACACTATTCCCTCATCCCATGAGCGATCAAAGGATGGCTCAGCGGTGGGTGCGGAGAGGAGAGGAACGTGAACCTCCTCAAGCACTTGGCGCACGAGAGCTATTTCTTGCGACTCAAAATATCCAGGAGCAATCCAAATATCCCATGCGTCAAGTGCGTATGCCGCAAGCAGACTTGCCGCCATCATCTCCCGAACAGAACGATGAGCGCACAAGAGTAAAAGACGTTTACGAGCTTGACTCATGCTGTGGCTCCTTCTTAGTTATACTGTAGCTGGTAGTACACCCCTCTGCCGCCACATCTAGGAATATTCTTGAACACGAGGTGTTTCACCACTTTAAAACAAGGTCAAAGGATAACATTTCATGAGTACCAATACAATAACCACATGGACACTGAATATGCTCAACAAAATACCGAGTACCACTACCTTCGTCCTGAGAGAGTTTTTCTGAGAAGATGTCGTCTGTACCTTTGAGGAAGACGAAGAAAGCAATCGTGCGATCCGTCCGTGGAGCGTTTCTTCCCTTTTGATAAGGGATTGTGCAACACTCGATACTGCAAACGGTGGTTCTGCGACTATATTCTTCCACACTTTGGCGAGTGCGCTTGCCAAAGCAAGTGGCCTTTGCGTCACACGAACCGCCATATCATCACACGCCAGTTCTTTCTCGCGTTGCAGTTGTTGGTATGCAGTCTGACATGATGGCAAATAAAAGAAGGCATCGCGGAGAATCATGGAAAGCCAGACCATCAGATAGTCGCGACGTGCCACATGTTCCAATTCATGAGCCAGCACCGCTTCGAGTTCTCGCAGGTCAAGGTGTTCAACCATCCACGTTGAGAGGATGATTGTTGGTCGGAAGATGCCATAAGTGAATGCAAGTGGTTGATTACGAAGACAGAGGAAGACACGAGGGGGCAACGCATGTACTCGCTGGGCTAACACGTCAGCGAGTACTTGAATATCGGAGCGAACGAAGATCGTGTTATGGGTGACTACTCTTCGCATGAAAAGCAGTCGTAGGAATCCCAGGCAGATCGCGCCCAGTGCAATCGCTCCCATTCCAAGTGGTATCACAGCACCAAGCAAAACATCCCAAAGAGGATATCCCATGAGACACAGGCTACCGATAAAGTGATGAAGTCCACCGACACCTAATCCGAGCAGGACACTAGGCATCGACAGGACGGACAACTGAACTCTTCTCCGCTGGGACCAGCCTTGAATGCTGCGAAGGACATAGAGCAGGAGCGAACTTCCATCAACAATGAGGAGAATACTTGCAAGATTCAGCACTACATGCACTATTCCGCCTCCTCAATGGCTCGACGCTGTGCAATATCATCGACGAGTTGTTCCGCTCGCACGGCTGCCTCTCGATCTGACAAGGTATTGATCTCTTGTCGTGTCGCATCGGCAAAACTCACAAAGAGGTCTTCGAGAATACGACCAATAAAGCGTGAAATAAACTCCTGTTGTGTCAAGTTTGGGTAGTAAATATACGCCTGATCCTGTTTCTCGACGCGAAGCAAATGCTTCTTTGCTAAGCGCGTCATCGTATTCATGACGGTCGTGTATGCGATGCGTCGTCGCTCATACAGAGCCTCGAAGACATCACGCACCATCGTTCCATGTGTGGCCGGGCGTTGCCAGATAAACTCCATAATCTCAGCTTCAAGGTCTCCAAGAACCTTACGTATCCCAGGGCGGTCTGGTCGAAACGTACTAATGTCGGGTTCAGTATTCATAGTACAGTCTATCCTTGACAAGAGTATCTAGCTGCTGTGTAGCGTAGAAAGAGACGCGGAACAATTCGTGTTGGTAGTATAACCAACGCTCATACAATTGTCAAAGGTACCACTGTCGGTGGTCAATTGTGTAAAAAGTGTTATCTATCAGACCTAACTAGGTCCGTTGCATATGGAGTAAGAGGCCGAATAGCCGAAAAGGGGGTGTATCAGTATGAACAGACGTTCTGTTGCTCACTCTCCTCCAAACAAGAACTCAACACCTTCCTACTCTATTTTTTTAGGATTTCGTTGCTTGCAAGCATCTGGTCTATTGCCCGCTTGACTTGCTCTGGATTGTTCGATTCTTTGCCCATTTGATAGGCGAACAGTGAACGACTGATATGATCTAAGAAGAGGTGAAAGCTTTTTAATTGTTCTGACGCCTTGTATAAGTAGCCAAATTGCCCTACCCCTTGCAAGATGGTCGAAAGCACTGTTCCACACACTGGAACATACCAAGACGAGGGAGTGAAGATCGCGACACAAATAGAAATGGCAAAGAGTATAGCTGAGCAGATGGTTGTTATTCGTGCGAGTTGAAAACTTTTGGTAGATTGCTTCACTGCTTCATCATAATATCGTGTTCCTACTTTTAGCTGTTCTGCCATCACTTTTTGGATTTCGCTGGGTGTTTCCTTCCGTATTTGGTCTAGCACGTCATTGAGCTGTTGACTGAAGGGATCATCCTGATCTTGTAAAGGGGGCATTCTCTCTAGCTCCGATGCGTTCTCTTCCACAGCTTCCTTTTTAAAACCTTGCTCCCAATCAACGTAATCACCAGCAGTGGCTAGCTCTTGGAGTTGCTCTGAGGTAAACTGTCTTTCTGTAAACAGCAGGCTCTTTGCCTTCATCAAGCGTGATTTTGCCATCTTTTGCAAAATGGCCGTGATGGTCAACTTTGCCTACTTCCCACATGGGTTGTTCTGTATCACTAAATTGAACTTTCATCGCAAGCAATTTAGCTCCATCACTCCGAACGGCATGAATAACATCCGCTCCAAGAAGCTCTCCTAATTTCGGCATGTGTAGTATCCTTCCATATCTTGCCAGCAGTATTTCTTTATTGCTTCTCTCTCCAAGGTATGAAGTAGAGAAGAAAGCCTACAAACTGTAGGTTTGAGGAAGTTCATTCGTAAACTTCACAGAGGTCTTATGATAGAAAGATATATCATAAGCTGAGAATATTCAGATTATCAGCGTTAGATAAGCGATTTTGGCTACTTCTCCATTAAAACAATGAGAAAAGAGGCACAATCTGTACAATAAGGAAGCGTGGCACATCAAAGGTTTGATTCAAGATGTAGTGAAGGTTACATGAGTTGGTCAGCTTAGGGGCCATCAAGGAGCCAGCATACGTAGATGTAGGAGCCGTCTTGGAAGCCACTTGCCTAAACATAGGAGCCGTCTTGGGAGCCACCTGGACTAACTATTTTCGCGACAAACTCACTGGCTCCCGCCTAAAGAAGAATGTTCATATTTTTCTTGCATATACTATTCTCCTCATACTATCTTCCGATGATACCTCTGCTTGGTCTACATTTCAATAGAGTGTTCTGGAGGATGTACAGTCCTCTCTCCATCGACTGTCTGTGCTTCGCGGGTCGTAACTATGGAGGAGTGATCTCGCCTCGCTGCCAAAAGCGGCAACAAGATCATCGACCGTTGTTTTTGTTGTTTGTCTCCGTTGTGCCATCCTAGAACGCTGTCTTTGTCGTGCTGCTTGGCGTCTGAGAGTCCTTCGCCAAGATCAGAAAGCGTTTTTGTCGTGCTTCCTTCGTAGGTTATATTCTCATCCACCAGTGCCTGGACATTACAGACCGAGCGCTCAGCTTTGCGTACTTACTTTGGAAACCGCAGTCTCGCAGGAGAGGTCTCCCTCCCTAAACGGAAACGCGAGAACATCATCCGCTCACGGCTACCCACGGTGCGAGATCGGCATTTCCAGCCCGACAACTGGCCGCTACTGGTGAACTTTGTCCAAGCATGTGGGCTACGCCGGGAGGAACTGCGCGATCTGCGAGTGGGAGACATCTTCCATCGAACCGACGGCCAATTGGTCGTACACGTCCGCAAGGGCAAGGGTGGCAAAGAGCGCAAGGTGCCTGTCTTTCCAGGTCGTGAGCAGGCGATCTCGGCCGTCAAAAAAGGGCGAGATGACGACGAACACGCGTTTGATCGGCTTCCGAGCGCGATGGATATCCATGCCTACCGCCGCCACTTCGCCCAGGAGTTGTATGAACACCTCTCCAGCCGAACTCTTCCCCCGCTGATAGGACGCTTGCAGGCGTCCGACTTTGATCGACATGCTGCTGGGTATGTGACGAAGTGCTTAGGGCACAACCGTGTGGACGTAATCTTTGGTCACTATATTCGCTAACAAGGCACAAGCAACACGATGCGTAAGCTGTCTTCCAAAGAGACGGGAGTACAAGGCGCATGTCCTCTCGCTATGTGTTCACCACAAATAGAAGGATGATCTATGAACCTTAAAATAGACAAACACCCATCCTCATGGCAGGATTTGGTCGTTCAAATGATTGCAGCCACCAAGGAAGCCATCACTGATGCTTCCTTACAGAAAAAACACCTGCACACAGCTGTTAAGGGAAGACACGAAAAGGTCGGAGGGCCTAGTTCCCGCTATAGCTTCACTCTCCAAGACGACTGGGAGCCGGGAGTCAATACACGTGTGCAGATACTGCTGGATCCCACTGATTCCAAACGTGATATTGCCGGCACTGTCCTCTCAACCATCAACAAACGGATCATCTTGATAACGGAGATTCCATTGCCTCAAAGTGCGCTCGCCACAATTACGTTGTGCGATGCAACAATCTGGCTTCTTGAGCGGCTTTGTGAGGCCCTGATCCGACTGCAGGAGGGAGGGGAAACCTCGTCTCATATGGCTGCAAAGGTCTTTGATCTGCTCCCTTGCAAGGAAGGTAGAGGGGCACGACGAGCTACCTTTACCACCTTTCTCCCCGATGCGGATCAGGAGAAGGCTCTTACTCTCGGCCTAGGTAGTGAACGCCTGTTGCTCATTGGACCTCCTGGCACTGGCAAAACCTCGACGGAGAGTGCTCTGGCCGTTGAGTATCTGTTGGCAGAAGAAACCGTGTTCTTGCTCGCACATACCAATGTCGCTCTCGACAGCGCGATCACACGAGTGGCGCAATACTGTGAGCAGAGCGGCAATCTCACCTGGCTGAAAGAGTACCGCTTGGTTCGTCTGGGAACATCCACCAACTTGGAAGGAGAGCTGGCTCGTCATATCACCTTGCAGGGGATTGTTGATGAACACCTGGGAAGGCTGCCACAAGAGCGCGATCAGTTGCGACAGGAGAAGAGTGATCTGGAGGAGCGGGTTGCCTCCCTGATTCGTGAACTGGCATCACGCAAAGCACAGTGGCTTCAACGCCAACAAGAACTGCAAAAGCACCTGAAAGCCATACAACGGGAATGCGGGTCTCTTGAAGCCCGTGAGCAAGTACGACAGAAGGCTATCACAACCCGTCTGGAGACTCTCAAGAGGGAACGAGAGACTGTAAAAATTCAGAAGACGACTGCGGAGCGAAACGTACAGATGAGCACAGATGCATTGACTGTCCAGCGAGAAACACATCAGAGGTGTGAAAACGCCTTAATGTCGAAGACAGACGAGTTGACGGCTTTTCATTCCCGCTCACCAGCAGGTCGTTTGTGGTCTCGCCTTTCTGGGATCACTGAGCAAACTCTTGAGGCCGAACTGGAGCAGCATCGAACTCAACTTCTGACAGTCAAAAAGGCGGTGACGGCTCTGGAGCAGCACCGGAACACGGCATCACAACACCTCTTTGAGATAGAGACCCATCTGCACTTGCTCAATCAGGAAATACAACAACTCCTCAACGAGCAAGTACGCCTGACGGAAGATGCAAGACAACTCCTCAAACTGAACATCCAGTGTACAGAGGATGAACGACAGATTCAGGCTGGCGATGCGGAGATGAAAGCAGCAGAGGCGGATATGACCATCACTCAACAACATCACCGTCAGATCATCGCACGTCTTGAAGCCATTGAGGAGGTGCAGGGCCAAGAGGCTGCTCATGTGCTAGGGCACGCTAGGTTGATCGGAGCCACGCTCACTGGTCTGACCACGAATCCTCATCTGCGGGAGCGGCTCTTCGGTGCTGTACTGATTGATGAGGCATCGATGGCCTCCCTTGCTCATATGCTCGTTGCCGCCTCACACGCAACCAAGCACGTTGGACTCTTTGGCGACCCTAACCAACTGGTCCCCATCATCCACCTTACGGACAAACGCGTAAGACCCTTGGCAGCTTACTGGCTAGGTACCGACCTCTTTTCGCATCTGAAGGTGACGTTGACTGATGCCGATGCTGGAAGAAAGCAGACTGTATTACTCTCGCAACAGTCGAGGATGCTCCCGGAGATTGCAGCTCCGGTCTCTCAGTTCATCTATGGTGGTCGCCTAAAAAATCGTCTTACTTCCCAGCGCATTCCGCTTCGACTTGAGCCGCATCCCGAATGGCCCCTCATACTTCTAGATACTAGTGATGGGAATCGAGAGAACCATGAGGATGAGGAACAAGACTACGAGACCAAGCGTCCCCGCGTAGTTCGTCAAAGTATAATGCGTACCACGTGAAATGCGTAGTACAACTGATTCGTCTACTCGTTGCACAATATCCAGACATGCGCGAACCGCAGATTGGAGTGATTACCCCTTATAACGCCCAGAAGAGTAAGATATGCGAAGCATTAAGGATAGATGGCTTGCTTCGGTTCGTGCATGTCGGAACCGTCCATAGTTTTCAGAGTATTGAGTATCCCTGCACCATCTTTGATACAACAGAAGGGCCCGGAGTGCCCATTGGGCAGTTTACCTCAAATACGTGGGGGCGACAGGACATTCCGCATGATGCAACCCGGCTTATCAATGTCGCCCACTCGCGTGCCCGCGACAAATTGATCTACATTGCTCATATGGATTATATCAGGCAAGAGCCTTACCGTAAGGAGCATGTACTCACGAAATTCGTCACCTATGTTGATAGACGAGGACATATCGACTCATCAACCATTTTCTCATAATCCGAGATACTGCATCATCTAGTGAAATCAAATGAACATGATAGCTTGGCGACGTGCAGAGGCATTATTTGAGGTAATCGAGTAATGCCCTTCTGTTACACTCCACTCAACCCAGAATAGCCTAAAAGATATGAAAATGTCATCGAAGGAAACCGCCCACTGTTAGTTACGGACCCTACTAGTCTACCAATCTTCAATTGACGGATAGAGACGCTTGAGCTTGATGCGAGCCTGTTCATTGGTGAACTGCCACTTGATACACGTCTGCTTGCGATTGCGCCGCTCTTGCCACGCCGCCACTTCTGCTTGGATATGCTCACGCGTTTCCATCCGTTGTCCTAACACCTGCCGCCCCAATACCGACAGTTCAATCTCCGCCATATTGAGTCAACTGCCGTGCAATGGCGTGTAGTGAATTTCCAGTTTGTCACTCAACCGCCGCGCCACTTCCGGTGGGTAGACCTCGTAAAATGAGGCGGTCAGATGCGTATTGAGGTTGTCCATCACGACCACCAGTTTGTCCGCATCGGCATAGTGGTCCTCAATCAGTTCTCGCATGAAGATCGCCCAATCGCGCTTGGTGCGCCGCTCTCGCACCTGGACGATGCGCTTGCCGCGCAACGGTTCACACGCCAGAAACACACTGCAAAAGCCGTCGCGTTCATATTCATAATCCTCTCGTCACGGATGTCCCACGTCCACTGGCTCCGCTTCTCGCAAGCTGTGAACCAGTTGTTTACTGCCTTCGTCCATACAAATGAGGGGCTTGCGCTCCTCGTAGGCCCGCTGATACACCGCCAATACTTCTTCCATTGCCACCACATAGCGAGCATCCGCGTAGGGAATGCACCATTGCCGTTTCAACCAAGGCTTGAGTTCGTTTTTTTTAGCGTCAAGCGCACCGTTTCGTCACTGACCGTTCATCCTGATCATAGATTGCGAGTACCTCCAGAAACAGGGATTCCGCCTCTTCAAATTCCTCTTGCACTAGATAGGTCTCCCCCAAACCTTTCAAGCAACGCGCGAAGTTTGCGTGTGTTGGCCCTTGCACAGTTCTATAAATCTCTGTCGCTTTTTGATAGAACACTCTTGCATCTTCTGGCCGATGCTCCTTTAAGGAAAGGTCTGCAAGCCCCTCAAAGTTGTCAGCAAAGGCAATATGATGACTATCAAGCGTTTGTTCACGTATTCTCAACGACTGCTCAAAGTATGATTTTGCTTCTTTATATCGTTCTTGATCAACATAGAGTTCGGCAATCGGAGGCAAGGCTGAAAGTAGGGGCAGCTTGGCAGGATCATGACTATGTGTTCTGTACCTCAATTGGAACACATCTTAATCCAACACGAGATGTTCTCGATGTACTCAAGTCCTTACTAGAAAAAGCGGGACTTCCAAACATCCGTTTCCATGATCTACGTCATAGCTCTGCAACGATGCTTTTTGGCATGAAAGTACATCCGAAGATCGTCCAGGAACTTCTAGGACACAGTCAGATCAGTATTACGATGGATATCTACTCGCACGTGTTACCGACCATGCAAGAGGAGACGATGAGTAAGATCAATGAGGCCCTTCAGGAATAGATTGGCCTTTCCTGTCAATCTTCCTGTCAACACCTCGCAGTAGAGAATTATGAACATCGTGAAGTCAGAAGGGAAGCCAATTGAGATACGAGGAAAGGCGAGGGAGGGTTCGAGTCTCTCCATCGGCACTTATTTGCTCTCGTACAACGTATCAGGTGGCTTTATAAGCCACCTGATACGTTTTCTATTTCTGTGGTAATGCGAACTTACGACAAATCTTACCCCAATTGTTATAACTTTCTATTCATTCATTAGACTTGCTCGTGTGCCCAATTAGAC